>ERZ772920.272-NODE-272-length-30331-cov-3.449663_pt1 | contig 30331 bp, 24 predicted proteins | sample MGYA00511469_ERZ772920 | MGnify/ENA primary metagenome ERZ772920 (study PRJEB29015, sample SAMEA2738069) | human oral metagenome | biome: human oral; feature: human-associated habitat; material: saliva | place: China | collected 2216 ... | reverse complement strand
CTCCACAAAGGCTCTCCAAACATTTATGGACGTCGCAGTAGTTTCATTTAAAAGTCATCTATTATTCTTTCAAGAAAAATTTCTAAAATCTGGAATGTAACTTTCTTATTTTTCTATAATAGTATTAAAAAAATTATGTGTAATTGGGAGGGAAAATTGGAAGAAATAAAAGTATATACACTTGAAAATCAATTTTTAAAAGTTGAATTTTTAAATCTAGGAGCTATTATAAAAAAAATAGAGATTAAAGATAAAAATGGAAATATTAAAAATATTGTTCTTGGCTATGAAGATGTTGAAAAATATAGAGAGAATCCTGCTTATTTAGGAGCAGTTATAGGAAGAACAGCAGGAAGAATAAAAAATGGAGATTTAAACCTAGCTGATAAAATATACAAATTAGACATCAATAATGATGGAAATACCTTACATGGAGGGAAAAAATCTATCAGTCATAGATTTTGGAATGTTGAAGCTATTAAAAATGGACTCTGTTTTTCTATAAAAAGTCATAATTTAGATAATGGTTATCCTGCAAATGTAGAAATAAAAATTAGTTATATTTTAAATAATAATGAACTTTTAATAAAATATTTTGCTACAACTGATAACCTAACTTATTTGAATTTAACTAACCATAGTTATTTTAATTTAAGTGGCAACCCTAATAGCACTATTTATGAAGATATTTTAAAAATAGATTCTGATTACCTAGTAGGGATAGATAAAAATTCTTTACCTTGTGAAACTATAAATTTAGATAATAATATTTTTAATTTTAGAGAAGCTAAAAAATTAGAAGAATTTTTTAAAACTAATGATGAGCAAAAAACTCTTGCTAATAATGGTATTGACCACCCTTATATTTTTAATAATAAAATTGGAAAATTAGAGATAAAAAATCTTGAAACTGGAATTAAAATCTCAGTTGAAACAAATAACCCTGCTGTTGTAATCTACACTGCTAACTATTTACAAGATATAGGATTTAAAAAACACTCTGCTATTTGCTTTGAAACACAAGAAGTACCAAATTTATATAGAGATGAAAATATAAATATTTATCCAACTTTTATTGATAAAAATTCTAACTATGAAAGATACACAAAATTTATTTTTACTTTTAAATAAATAGTATTTTTATAACTGATGTGATATAATTATAAGGACAATTTTAAAGGACAGAAAATATATTATAGTCAAGGGACTATTTAAGGAGTGAAAGAATTAATGTTTGATGAAAAAATTATGGAGCTAGAACTTGCTGGAAGAACTTTAAAAGTTTCAACTGGTAAAATTTCTAGACAGTCTAGTGGAGCTATTGTAATTCAATATGGGGATACAGTTCTTTTATCTACTGCTAACCGTAGTAAAGAAGCAAGAAAAGGTGCAGACTTTTTCCCTTTAACTGTTGACTATATAGAAAAATTTTATTCAAGTGGTAAATTTCCAGGAGGATTTAATAAAAGAGAAGGAAGACCTTCAACAAATGCTACATTGGTAGCAAGACTTATTGATAGACCAATAAGACCAATGTTTCCAGATGGATTTAACTATGATGTACATATAGTTAATACTGTTCTATCTTATGATGAATTAAATATGCCTGATTATTTAGGTGTAATTGGTTCATCACTTGCACTTATGATTTCTGATATTCCGTTCTTAGGACCTGTTGCAAGTGTAATAGTTGGATATAAAAATGGAGAATTTATTTTAAATCCATCTCCAAAAGAATTGGAAGAAAGTGAACTTGATTTAATTGTTGCAGGAACAAAAGAAGCTGTAAATATGGTTGAAGCAGGGGCAAAAGAATTAGATGAAGAAACTATGTTAAAAGCAATTATGTTTGCACATGAAAATATTAAAAAGATTTGTGAATTTCAAGAAGAGTTCTCTAAATTATATGGAAAAGAAGATATAGAATTTGAAAAACCAGAAGTTTTACCTCTTGTTAAAGATTTCATTGATACTAATGGATACGAAAGATTACAACAAGCTGTTTTAACTACTGGTAAAAAAAATAGAGAAGATGCTGTTGACTCATTAGAAGAAGAATTGATGGAAAAATTTGTACAAGAAAACTATCCAGATGTTCCAGAAGAAGAATTACCAGAAGATATAATATTAGAATTTAAAAATTACTACCATGATTTAATGAAAAAATTAGTTAGAGAAGCTATTTTATATCATAAACATAGAGTTGATGGAAGAACAACAACTGAAATAAGACCATTGGATGCTCAAATAAATGTTCTACCTATTCCTCATGGTTCAGCACTATTTACAAGAGGAGAAACACAATCTCTTGCAATTACAACATTAGGAACTAAAGAAGATGAGCAACTAATAGATGATTTAGAAAAAGAATACTATAAAAAATTCTATTTACATTATAACTTCCCTCCATATTCAGTTGGAGAAGTTGGAAGAATGGGTTCCCCTGGAAGAAGGGAGTTAGGACATGGTTCACTTGCTGAAAGGGCTTTAAGCTATGTTATTCCTAGTGAAGAAGAGTTTCCTTATACTATAAGAGTGGTATCTGAAATAACTGAATCTAATGGTTCATCTTCACAAGCTTCTATCTGTGGTGGTTCATTATCACTTATGTCAGCTGGTGTTCCTATAAAAGAACATGTTGCTGGTATAGCAATGGGGCTTATTAAAGAAGAGGAAGAATTTACAGTTTTAACAGATATAATGGGACTTGAAGACCATTTAGGAGATATGGATTTCAAGGTTGCTGGTACAAAATCTGGAATTACAGCTTTACAAATGGATATTAAAATTACAGGTATAACAGAAGAAATTATGAGAATTGCCTTAAATCAAGCTCATGAAGCTAGAATACAAATATTGGAGCTTATGAATAATACAATCTCTAAACCTGCTGAATTAAAATCTAATGTGCCTAGAATACAACAAATAACTATTCCAAAAGATAAGATTGCAGTTCTTATTGGCCCAGGTGGAAAAAATATTAAAGGTATCATAGACCAAACAGGTTCAACTGTTGATATAACTGATGATGGACTTGTATCTGTTTTTGCCAAAGATGCTGAAACATTAGAAAAAACTTTAAAACTTGTAGATGGTTTTGTAAGAGAAGTTGAGTATGGTGAAGTGTATGAGGGAAGAGTTGTTTCAATAATGAAATTTGGTGCATTTATGGAAATTTTACCTGGTAAAGAAGGTCTACTTCACATTTCTGAAATCTCACCAGAAAGAGTTGAAAAAGTTGAAGATGTACTTTCAGTTGGAGATGTATTTAAAGTAAGAGTTATTTCTATGGAAGGTGGAAAAATCTCTTTAAGTAAAAAGAAGGTTTAATTCCAGGAGGATATTATGAATTTACCTAATAGACTGACTATGATTAGATTTATATTAGCAGTGCCTTTTATAATATTTTTACAAGAATCAGATTCAACTAAATATGGTTTAATTTTTAGATTAATTTCTCTTGTGATTTTTGTAATAGCATCACTCACAGATTTTTTTGATGGTTATATCGCAAGAAAATACAATCTTATTACTGATTTTGGAAAAATTATGGATCCCCTTGCTGATAAAATACTTGTTATTTCAGCACTTGTAATATTTGTACAATTAGAGTATATTCCAGGTTGGATGTCTATTATTGTTTTGGCTCGTGAATTTTTAATCAGTGGAATAAGAATACTTGCAGCTGCAAAAGGGGAAATTATTGCAGCGGGCAATTTGGGAAAATATAAGACAACAAGTCAAATGATTGTTGTCATAATTGCCTTAGTAATAGGACCTGTTGGTTTTCACATATCTGATTATTATTTTACAATAGCAGAAGTGTTGATGTTAATACCAGTTGTTTTAACAATATGGTCAGGTTGGGAATATACTTTTAAAGCAAAACACTATTTTACTGAACAATGAAAGAGGAAATTTTATGTCACTTTTAGCATATTCACTTATAACTATAATACAAAAATTATTTTGGCTTGTTGATATTTTAATACTAATTAGAGTTCTTTTATCTTGGTTTCCAGTGAATAATAATTTTACTGATCTTATTTACAATATTACTGATCCTATGTTAAAGCCATTTAAAGATTTTTTAGATAAATATATAAATTTACCTATTGATTTTTCACCATTGCTTTTTTTGCTTTGTTTACAAGCAGTTGAAAGAATTCTAATGAGATTAATTATAGTTATTTTTTAATAATACTGTAGGGCTGTTGCAACAGCCCATTTTAATATAAAATTTATGGAGAATTTATGGAAAAAATTGGAAATGATTATCATATCCCCGTCTTATATTATGAAACCTTAGATAATTTAGTTATAAATCCTGATGGTGTTTATATAGATTGTACTCTTGGTGGAGGAAGCCATTCAGAAGGAATTTTAGAAAGATTGTCTGATAAGGGCTTACTTATATCTATTGATCAAGATAGCAATGCAATAGAGTATTCTAAAAAAAGATTAGAAAAATTTGGTCCAAAATGGAAAGTATTTAAGGGAAACTTTGAAAATATTGATACTATTGCTTATATGGCAGGAGTTGACAAAGTTGATGGAATCCTAATGGATATAGGTGTATCTTCTAAACAACTTGATGACCCTGAAAGAGGTTTTTCATATAGATATGATGTAAAATTAGATATGAGAATGAATATAGAACAAAAAATTTCTGCCTATGATGTTGTAAATACTTATTCAGAGGAGCAACTATCAAAGATAATTTTTGAATATGGAGAAGAAAGATATGCTAGAAAAATTGCAAAACTTATAGTTGAAGAAAGAAAATCTTTTCCAATAGAAAAAACTTCTGATTTAATTGCTTTAATTAAAAGAGCTTATCCAGAAAGATCTTCAAAGCACCCAGCTAAAAAAACTTTTCAAGCTATTAGAATTGAAGTAAATAGAGAACTAGAAGTTTTAGAAAATGCTATGTCTAAGGCAGTTGAACTTTTAAAAATTGGTGGGAGACTAGCCATTATAACTTTTCATTCATTAGAAGATAGAATAGTAAAAAATAAATTTAAAGATTTAGCAACTGCTTGTAAATGCCCAAAGGATATTCCTATCTGTGTATGTGGTGGAGTAAAAAAATTTGAAATAATTACAAAAAAGCCTATAATACCTGTTGATGATGAGTTAAAAAATAATAATAGAGCTCATTCATCAAAACTTAGAATTTTAGAAAGGATATTGGACTAATATGAAGTACATCACTATTGTTTTTGCTATTGGCATTGTTGTCATTTGGCTTTTTAATGTAAAAACTCTAAGAGAAGTAACAAGCCTTGAAAAAGAATTGAAAATAGCCAATGAAAATTTGGAAGAACTTGAAAAAGAATTAGATAAAAAAATAATATTTTATGATGCTAAACTAGATTTAGATAAGATAAGAAAAGATATGGAAGCTAAAGGAATGAAAGTCAGTGATGAAGTCATTTACTTTGAAATTGAGGAATAAAATGTTAAAAGTATCTGATATTATAAAAATTAAAATTGATAAAATAGTTTTTGGAGGAGAAGGATTAGGATATTTTAACGATTTTGCTGTTTTTGTTCCTATGTCTGTTCCAGAAGATGAGCTTGAAATTGAAATTATCTCTGTAAAAAAGACTTATGCCAGAGGTTTAATTAAAAACATTCTTAAAGCCTCACCTGAAAGAGTAGATAGTCATAAATTTACTTTTGAAGATTTCTATGGCTGTGATTTTGCTATGCTTAAATATGAAAAACAATTAAAATATAAAAGACTTATGCTTGAAGAAGTAATGAAGAGAATTGCAGGACTAAATGATATTCAAATCAATGATGTTCTAGCAAGTGAAGATATATATAATTATAGAAATAAAATTATTGAGCCATTTTCTAGTTATGATAACAAAATTATTACAGGATTTTTTAAAAGAAAAAGCCATGAAGTTTTTGAAGTTGATGAAAATATTTTAAATTCTAAATTAGGAAATAGAATTATAAAGGAATTAAAAGAAATTTTAAATAAAAGTAAAATCTCTGTCTACAATGAAATTACCCATAAAGGACTTTTAAGAAATATAATGATAAGAACAAATTCTAATAATGAAGCTATGGTTGTTCTTATTATAAATTCTAATAAAATTACTGAAAATATTAAAAAATTATTGTTTAAATTAAGAGAAAATATAGAAGAAATAAAATCTATTTACATTTCTTTAAATTCTAAAAAGACAAATACTGTCATTGGAGAAAAAAATATTTTAATTTATGGTGAAAAATCTGTTAAAGAAAATATCAATGGAATAGAATTTCATATATCTCCTACTTCATTTTTCCAAATAAATGTAAAACAAGCTAAAAGATTGTATAATATAGCAATAAGTTTCTTTGATGATATAGATGATAAATATATAGTAGATGCTTATTCAGGTACTGGAACTATTGGAATGATAGTGTCTAAAAAAGCTAAAAAAGTCTATGCTATTGAAATTGTAAAATCTGCTAGTGAAGATGGAGAAAAAACTGCCAAAGAAAATGGAATAGAAAATATTGAATTTATAAATGGAGCAGTTGAAAAAGAACTGGTTAAACTTATAAATGATAATCAAAAGATAGATACTATTATATTTGACCCTCCAAGAAAAGGGCTAGAAGCTTCTATTATAGACACAGTTGCTAAACTTAACTTAAAAGAAGTTGTTTATATATCTTGTAATCCCTCAACTTTTGCAAGAGATATGAAGCTATTTTCTGAAAAAGGTTATGCTTTGAAGAAATTACAAGCTGTGGATATGTTCCCACAAACTAGCCATATTGAGTGTGTGGGGTTGATTGAAAGAAAAATTTAGAGTGAGTATGAAGCACTTAACTGTACAGCTAATGATGTATTTTCATTTGAACAAATAGAGAGGAGATGGATATTTTGAGTTTATTTGATATTTTTAATAAAACAAACAGAAAGATAATTCCACTGTCTTTATATTTGGGCTATGAACAAGATGGCGAAGATACTGGAAAAAATGGCAAAGATACGACATTTGCAAATTCCAATGACTTTCCAGAAGAACTTTTTGACAAAATCATTATTATGACAAAAAGACTGCATGAGATGGGAGTATATGAGGAAAAAGAGATTGTTAGATTTATAATTCCTAAAATACTTGAAGCTCTTAATCTTTCAAGATTTAATATTCCTCCTGATTCATCAAAAGCAAGTATACCAAGTATTTCATTTACCTTTGATACAATAGGTGTTGTTTTTGGAGAAAATTATGCAGGCTGGCTATACAAGGGTGAAACAAAAAAAGGGAATGAAATTCTTTATAAGGTACCATATCAGTTAATTTTTTACCATAGTAAAAAAGAGGACAACTACTTTATTTGCAAAACAAAAAATGGACTTGAATTAAGACAAAACAAAGTATCTGTAACAAATTCAGATGATAAAGAACATATTATAAAAAATACAAAAAGTATAAATCTAACTAAGATGGGAATGAAAGAACTAAAAGATTCTTTTTCTATATTATTTATGTATATTAAAATGAATATTTTATTGAAGATGAAAAAACTTGGCTACTTGGATTTTATGGAAAAAATAGCAGAGTTTTTTTGTTCTTCTATGGAAAAAGATGAATTTATATCCTATGCCAAACAATATTTTGCATTAAGCATAGACAAAGAGAAAAATCCCTTAGCATATGTATTGCTTTCTTTTAAAGATTTTTTGTCCGAACTTTTGATTAAAAATAATTGTAGTACAAGTTTTTCTATCTCTTATGCAGATATTATTAAATGGATAGAAGAAAGAACAAATATAAAAATTGATATTCAAAAAGAGTATCATGACCATATAGAATTTATAAAAGATGTTTCTAATATTCTTGTAAGTAAGGGATACTATCTATATTTTCTGATAAAAGAAGATTTTTTTCACAAGACAAGCCTTTTGATTGGGAAACAAAAGGGTATTTTTGAAAACAACTCAAATTTTAGCTATGAAATTACAAGCCTTAGTGATGATTTAATAGAGCATTATATTGAAGATATATCAAGAGAAAGAAAAATCAGAGAGCTTGCAAAGAGATTTTATCAAATTATAAATATAGTGGATATACAATCTATGATGATGAATATCATAGGAAATAGAGTATTGGACTATGCACTTGTAAAAAATTATTACTTATCAGTTGTTTACTCTGATGAAGATATGAATATTTATAATATTTTAGGCAAACTTTTATCAAAATATGCTATGCCTGACTTAATAAAAAATACAACTGCTTTTGATGCAACATTAGATAATCTTTATTTTTTAGAGTTTGAAAGTGTAAATCCTGTTGATAGAACAATACTTTATGCAGATTTAATCAGACAAAATAAAAAGCTATTATATTCACTTGAAGTAGGAGATTATTTTTATCTTGGAATTATTGAAGATAATATTGAAATTAAAAAAAGCTTTATAGAATGTATGAACAATCTTTTGGAAATGAAAGAAATTGAAAACTATGTTATCTATGATAGTAAAAATAAAGAAATGTTTGTAAATCTTCTTTCTGGGATAGATTTATTAGTAGAGAGTGAATTTTCTTACACACAAAAAGACATAAGAGAAAAATTTTATAAAGAAAATTCTGAAAATATAAGCATAGAAGATGCAGATAAGTATTTATCAAGAATTGTACTTGAAAAATCTGAAATAAAAATATGTGTTTCAAATCATTATGAAGATGAGGAAGAATTGGAATTTACAATCAAAGCAGAAAATGGAAAATATTTTACAAACCAAGATTTGATTTTCCAAATACAAAGATATTTAACTGAAAAAATAGATTTTACAAAAATATTTAGTAGTAAGATATGCATTTCAGGATTAAGATTGAGTATAGACAGAGATAAGTATTATCTATTTTGGGATTGTGTATAAATTGAAATATTTTAAAATTTATGTTATCCTGTACTCAGACAAAAAATGCACCTAGATATAAAAATTGTCTGTGGAGGTTTAATATGATAATTGAAAGAAAACAGTATCTAAATGAATTGATAAAAAAGAAAGATAATGGAAGAATAAAAATCATTACAGGAATAAGGAGATGTGGAAAGTCTTATTTATTATTTAAATTATATAAAGATTATTTATTAGGTAATGGAATAAAAAAAGAGCAAATTATTGAAATGGCACTTGATGAAATAGATAATATCAAATATAGAAATCCCTTTGAGTTAAATGACTATATAAAAAATAAAATAACTAAAAATAAGAAATACTATATTTTTATTGACGAAATTCAATTTTCAAGACCAATAAAAAATCAATATATTCCTGACTCTGACGAGGAGATAACCTTTGTTGATACTTTGCTTGGACTTATGAAAAATGAAAATTTAGATATTTATGTTACAGGTAGTAATTCTAAAATGCTTTCAAAAGATATATTGACTCAATTTAGAGATAGGGGAGATGAAATTCATATATATCCTCTATCATTTGCTGAGCTTTATAATGCATATAAAGATAAAAATTTAGCTTGGCGTGATTATATGGTATTTGGTGGAATGCCTTATATTTTAAGTTTAGAAAACTTTGAAGGAAAGAGCACTTATTTAAAAAATTTATTTGAAGAAACTTATATTAAGGATATTATTGAAAGGAACAAAATCCAAAATACTTCAGATATATTAGATATTTTACTTGATTTTATTTCATCAGCAATAGGTTCTCTTACAAATCCTCTAAAACTTTCAAATAGATTTTTATCTGAAAACAAAATAAATATATCCCATAACACTATTTCTAAGTATCTTTCTTATTTTGAAGAATCATATATATTGTATAGTGCTAAAAGATATAATATAAAGGGAGCTAAATATTTTACAACACCTCTAAAATATTATTTTGCTGATATTGGACTTAGAAATGCAAGACTTAATTTTAGACAAGTAGAAGAAACACATATTATGGAGAATATAATTTATAATGATTTAGTTAGAAGAGGTTATAATGTTGATGTTGGTGTAGTTGAATATAATCAAACAAAAGATAATAAAAAGAAGAAAATACAATTGGAGGTTGATTTTGTTGTTAATAGAGGTAATATTAAATACTATATACAATCAGCTTTAGCATTAGAAAGTGATGAAAAAAAAGAACAGGAGCTAAATTCTTTAAAAAGAATTGATGATTCATTCAAAAAAATAATTATTGTAAAAGATGATATTATTCCAAGATACGATGAACAAGGAATCTATTATATTGGCATTAAAGATTTTCTTTTAACAGATAACATATTAGAAAATTAAAAAATAAAATATAATTTCGAGTGTACTCGAAACTATCTCGAATTTTACTCACAATTTCGGTTATAGTCGAAATGATAAAATTTAAAATTTTTCTATTTTTGTTGTATAATCATATATGATAAAAATTTTATTGGAGAAAAGTAATGAAAAATTTAAAAATTAAAATAATAATACTAATAAGTCTACTTTTTTTAACAGCTTGTTCAAGTGTAAAAACAGTCTCTAAATATGAAAAAAAAGAGAATGTAACTTGGAAAGAGGTAGAATTTCCTGTAATACTTTTAAATCTTGAGCCTGGTGATATTATAGTCAAAGAAAAAACTCTAAATCCTATTGGTATGTTTGGACATGCAGCTATAATGAAGAATAATAGTATTATTGTTGACTATCCTAAATTTGGAAATAAATCCTATACTATTGATATTGAATATTGGTTGGAAGAAGGTAGAGATATACTTGTTCTTAGATATAAAGATATGAATGATGAATTTAAAAAAAGATTAGTAAAAAATATGGAGAAATATTTTGGAAAAAACTATAAAATAAGCTCTAATAAAATGAATACAGATGGTTTTTATTGTTCACAATATATTTGGTATATCTACTATATAACTGCACAGGAAATGGGCTTTGAATTAGATTTAGATTCTGATGGAGGAAATTTTGTACTCCCTTATGATTTTATAAATTCCCCATATTTAGAAATAGTAAATTAGAACTGTTATGACAGTTCTTTTTTATTAGAAAAATTATAATAATAATGGTATAATATCCATTGTGAATAATTAATGTATAAAAGAAATTTAATTCAGGAGAAGATATGGAAATAAAAAAAAGAATTGAAGAATTAAATGATTTAGAAAAAATAGTTAAGTTAAGAGAAGATTTAGATAAGTATAGAAATTCTTACTACAATGACAATATAAGTCTAATTTCAGACTATGAATTTGATATGTTGTTAAAAGAATTAGAAGGTTTAGAAGAAAAATATCCACAGTATAAAGAAATTTCTTCTCCAACTACATCAGTGGGGGCAAGTTTAAAAGAAAATAAATTTAAAAAAGTTGAACATATACACCCAATGTTAAGTTTAGCAAATAGCTATAATATTGGGGAAATAGTGGATTTTATTGAAAGAATAAAAAAGAAAATTTCCAAAGAACAAGAATTAAAATATTGTTTAGAAGTTAAACTTGATGGCTTATCTATCAGTCTAACTTACAGGCAAGGAAAACTTGTCAGAGCTGTAACTCGTGGAGATGGACTTATAGGAGAAGATGTTACAGAAAATATTTTAGAGATAGCGAGCATAGTTAAAACTTTACCACAAGCTATTGATATGGAAATCAGAGGAGAAGTTGTACTACCTTTGGCTAGTTTTGAAAAATTAAATAATGAAAGATTAGAAAAAGAAGAAGAACTTTTTGCCAATCCAAGAAATGCAGCAAGTGGTACTTTAAGACAATTAGATTCTAAAATTGTAAAAGAAAGAGGATTAGATGCCTATTTCTATTTCTTAGTTGAAGCAGATAAATTAGGTTTTAAATCCCATAGTGAAAGTATAAAATTCTTGGAATCTATGGGAATAAAAACAACAGGGATATTTGAACTTTTAGAAACTTCAAAAGAAATAGAAAAGAGAATAGATTATTGGGAAAAAGAAAGAGAAAATTTACCTTATGAAACAGATGGTTTAGTAATAAAGGTTGATGAAATTAATCTTTGGGATGAAATTGGTTATACAAGCAAGACTCCTAGATGGGCAATAGCATATAAATTTCCAGCACACCAAGTTTCAACTATATTAAATGGTATAACTTGGCAGGTGGGAAGAACTGGGAAATTAACACCTGTTGCAGAGCTTCAAGAAGTTGAATTGTCAGGAAGTAAAGTAAAAAGAGCAAGTTTACATAATATAAGTGAGATTCAAAGAAAGGATATAAGAATAGGAGATAGAGTCTTTATAGAAAAAGCTGCTGAGATTATTCCACAAGTTGTGAAATCTATAAAAGAGGATAGAACAGGAAATGAAAAAATCATAGAAGAGCCTATAAATTGCCCTGTATGTAATCATAAACTTGAAAGAGAAGAGGGCTTAGTTGATATAAAATGTGTCAATGAAGAATGCCCTGCCAAAGTTCAAGGAGAAATAGAATATTTTGTTTCAAGAGATGCTTTAAATATTATGGGCTTAGGTTCAAAAATAGTTGAAAAATTTATAGATTTAGGATATATAAAAACTGTTGTAGATATTTTTGATTTAAAAAATCATAGAGAAGCCTTAGAAAATATTGACAAAATGGGGAAAAAAAGTATAGAAAATCTTTTAAATTCAATAGAAGAAAGCAAAAATAGAGATTATGATAAAGTTATCTATGCTTTGGGAATAGCTGAAATTGGAAAGGTTACTTCTAAAATACTGGCAAAAGCCTCTAAAAATATTGATAAATTGATGACTATGACTTTTGAAGAATTGACTTCAATAGATGGAATTGGAGAAATAGCTGCTAATGAAATTATAACCTTCTTTAAAAAAGAAAAAAATCAAAAAATTATAGAAAGTTTAAAAGAAAAAGGTTTAAAATTTGAAATAAAAGAAAGTGAAACAAATGTACAAAATGTAAATCCTAACTTTGTAGGAAAAAATTTCTTATTCACAGGAACATTAAAACATTTTACAAGAGAACAAATAAAAGAAGAAATTGAAAAACTAGGTGGGAAGAATTTAAGTTCAGTGAGTAAAAATTTAGATTACTTAATAGTTGGAGAGAAAGCAGGAAGTAAGTTAAAGAAAGCACAGGAGATTCCAACTATAAAAATATTAACTGAGGAGGAGTTTATTGAACTGAAAGATAAATTTGACTAAGATAGTAAATTATATTAAAATATGAAATGATATCAAAAAAAGTGAGGAAGAGAAAAAAATGATAAGTGGTTTACTTAAAAAGATTTTTGGTACTAAGAATGACAGAGAAATTAAAGCTCTGACAAAAGAAGTAGAAAAAATCAATGCATTAGAATCTGAATATGAAAAACTTTCAGATGAAGATTTAAAGAACAAAACAAATATTTTTAAAGAAAGATTAAAAAATGGTGAAACTCTTGATGATATTTTAGTTGAGGCATTTGCAACAGTTAGAGAAGCCTCAAAAAGAGTTTTAGGTTTAAGACATTATGATGTGCAATTAATTGGGGGGATAGTTTTACACCAGGGAAAAATTACAGAAATGAAAACAGGAGAAGGTAAAACTTTGGTTGCAACTTGTCCAGTTTACTTAAATGCCCTTGCAGGACATGGTGTACATGTAATCACAGTAAATGATTACTTGGCAAAAAGAGATAGAGACCAAATGTCAAGACTATATGGTTTTTTAGGTTTAAGTTCAGGAGTTATCTTAAATGGTCTTCCAACTGAACAAAGAAAAAAATCGTATAATTCAGATATAACTTATGGTACAAACTCAGAATTTGGATTTGACTATTTAAGAGATAATATGGTATCTAGTTTAGATCAAAAAGTTCAAAGAGAACTTAATTTCTGTATAGTGGACGAAGTTGACTCAATACTTATTGATGAAGCAAGAACACCACTAATAATTTCAGGAGCAGCAGAAGATAAAATAAAATGGTATCAAATATCATTCCAAGTTGTATCTATGCTTAACAGAAGTTATGAAACAGAAAAAATAAAAAATATTAAAGAAAAGAAAGCTATGAATATTCCTGATGAAAAATGGGGAGATTATGAAGTTGATGAAAAATCAAGAGTTATAGTATTTACAGAAAAAGGTGTAAAAAGAGTTGAACAAATCTTAAAGATTGATAACCTATATGCACCTGAATATGTTGAATTAACTCACTTCTTAAATCAAGCATTAAAAGCAAAAGAATTATTTAAGAGAGATAGAGATTATCTAGTTAGAGATAATGGTGAAGTAGTAATAATTGATGAATTTACTGGAAGAGCTATGGAAGGAAGAAGATACTCAGATGGACTTCATCAAGCCATAGAAGCTAAAGAAGGAGTTAAAATTGCTAGTGAAAACCAAACTCTTGCAACTATAACTCTTCAAAATTATTTTAGAATGTATAAAAAATTATCAGGAATGACTGGTACTGCTGAAACAGAAGCAACAGAATTTATGCACACTTATGGATTAGAAGTTATAGTTATTCCTACTAATTTACCAGTTATAAGAAAAGACGATGCTGACTTAGTTTATAAGACTAAAAAGGAAAAAATTAATTCAATTATTGATAGAATACAAGGACTATATGAAAAAGGACAACCTGTTCTTGTAGGTACAATCTCAATAAAGAGTTCAGAAGAATTATCAGAACTTTTAAAGAAAAGAAAAATTCCTCATAATGTATTAAATGCAAAATACCATGCTAAAGAAGCTGAAATAGTTGCTCAAGCCGGTAGATATAAAGCTGTTACAATAGCCACAAATATGGCAGGTAGAGGAACAGATATTATGCTTGGAGGTAACCCAGAGTTTATGGCTCTTGCAGAAGTTGGTTCAAGAGATGATGAGAAGTTCCCAGAAGTATTAGCAAAATATCAAGAACAATGTAGGGAAGAAAAAGAGAAAGTCTTAGCCTTAGGTGGTTTATTTATACTTGGTACTGAAAGACATGAATCAAGAAGAATAGATAATCAATTAAGAGGAAGATCTGGTAGACAAGGTGACCCAGGAGAATCTGAATTCTATTTATCTCTTGAAGATGATTTAATGAGATTATTTGGTTCTGAAAGAGTAATGGTTTGGATGGATAGATTGAAACTTCCAGAGGGAGAACCTATAACTCATAGAATGATAAATTCTGCTATTGAAAAAGCTCAAAAGAAAATAGAAGCTAGAAACTTTGGAATAAGAAAAAATCTACTTGAATTTGATGATGTTATGAATAAACAAAGAACGACTATATATGCAAATAGAAATAAGGTTCTTGAAATTGATAATTTAAAAGATACAATAATGGAAATGCTCCATAAAAATATTTCAGAAAAAGTATATGAAAAATTTGCTCCTGAAATGAGAGAAGATTGGGATATTGATGGACTAAATGAATACTTGAGAGATTTTTATGCTTATGAAGAAAATGATGATAAAGCATATTTAAGAAGCACAAAGGAAGAGTATATAGAAAGAATTTATAATGCCTTAGTTGAGCAATATAATAATAAAGAAGCAGAACTTGGTTCTGATTTAATGAGAAAACTTGAAAAACATATTTTATTTGATGTTGTTGATAATAGATGGAGAGGGCATTTAAAATCTCTTGATGCTCTAAGAGAAAGTATTTATTTAAGAGCTTATGGTCAAAGAGATCCAGTAACTGAATATAAATTGATTTCAAGCCAAATATTTGAAGAAATGATAGCAACAATTCAAGAACAAGCTACTTCATTCTTATTTAAAGTGGTTGTAAGTACTGAACCAGTAAAAGATAAGGAAAATGAGATTGAAACAGATGGATTATGTCCATGTGGAAGTGGTAAACCTTATGAAAAATGTTGTGGAAGATAATAAGGAGGAAAAATGAAAAAAATATTATTTCTTTTAGCTATGATTTTTACTTTAATATCTTGTAGTTCAACTACTGTGACAAAAAAGGGATTAATTGAGAAATACTCTTTAAACAAAGAATCAGCTCATAATTGGGAAGAAAGCATGTCAAAAGTTATGGTAGCTGAAGCAACAAATCCTGATTGGTATGGTGAAGAAAACCCTTTAGTTAATTTTAGAAAACAAGGAAAAATGTCTGAAAAAGAATATTATTTCTTAGATTATCTTGGAAAAACTCCTGCTAATGAAATTACAGATGAGGATTTTGATCGTTTCACTAAAATATTAACATCTTATGTAAATAAAATGCCAAGAAAGTTTATAATTGAAGTTTCTAACATAAAAGATCCAAAAGGTTTAGTTGACTATATGGTTAAACAAGCTACTTCTCCTCAATTAGATAATCCTTCTAAATATATAAAAGAAGTGGTAGCTGATAAAGAAGAATGGGCTAAAATAGAAGCATTTTCAAAACAATCTGATTTAACTTCTAAAGATGTTAAAAAACTAAGAAAAATACTAGCTGCTTTTATAAAGAGAAGTAATTTCTATAATGAACAAGTATGGTATCAAGTAGAAGTTTCTGACAGAATGATACAACTTGCAAACTTAGCTAAAAAACAAGAAAAAACAAAATTAGAATTAAATAATGTTAATGCTAGAGCATTGTATCTAGCATATCCTCAATTCTTATCAAAAGTTGATAAATGGGATAGATAGAGAATCATAAAAGAGGTTGTTGCAAAATTTGCAACAATCTCTTTTACAATGGTTTCTTTAAAGCTATCCCAGTTTTTCTTGGATATTTTATATCAGTTTTTTTTGTTTTTAATATTTCAATAACAAGTCTATCTTCATTTGAAAATGGCAGTTTAAATTCATATTCCTTGATTATTTTAGAATTTAAAATTTTTAAAGCATTAGATGAATTTTTAACCTCATCAGTTCCAATCATTTTTTGTGGCAAAAATCTTCCATTCACTTTTAAAAAAGGTATTTCATATTCTAAAATAACAGGTAAATTTGAAACTCCTCTGCAAAGTCCAATGTCATATTTTTCTCTTCTATCTTTTATAATTTCTTCTGCTCTACCATTTATAATCTCAATATTTTTTAAATTCAATTCACTTTTTACAAGCTCTAAAAAATCTGTTTTTTTTCTTACAGAATCAAGCAAAGTAAACTTTTTATCCCTATTGAAAATTGCTAACATCATTCCAGGAAAACCTGCTCCTGTCCCTATATCTATTAAAGTTTTATCCTCTTCTTTTAATAGATTTTGAAGTAATAAGGAATCTAAAAAATGTTTCTCTATTATAGCTTTTTCTTCTCTTATTGCAGTTAAATTAGTATGGCTGTTATAGTCCAATAGAATTTCTAAATATTTCAAAGACTTTTCTATTTTATCTTCATCATAAGAAACTTTTATTTTTTCTAAACCTTCTTTAAAATAATCTTTCAATTTAATTTCCTCTCATTTTTAAATAAATCAATATAGCTTGAATATCAGCAGGAGATACTCCAGAAATTCTACTTGCTTGTCCTATATTTATAGGTTTTATCCTCTTTAATTTATCCTTAGCTTCCTTAGGTATAGTCTTTAAATCATCATAGTCTATATCAACAGGAATTTTCTTATTTTCCATAGATTTATGTTTTTCTATCATCTTCAAGGCTCTATTTATATACCCTTCATATTTAACAGTGATTTCAACTTGATAAGTTGTATCATAGTCATAGCCTTGTAAATCTACACCTTTAATTTCTTCTGAAATATATTTAATATCTTCAAAACTAACTTCTGGTCTTCTCAGTAACTCTAACAAGGTGCTTCCATCCTTTATAGGATTTTCTCCTCTTTTTAAAAGAATTTCGTTTACTCTTGGATTACTTGGACCAACATTTGTTTTTGCTAAAATTTCTGTGATTATTTCAACATCTTTTCTTTTCTTTTCAACTCTTTGATATTCTTCTTCTGGAACTAAACCTAATTCATAGCCCAATTTAGTAAGCCTTAAATCTGCATTATCTTCTCTTAAATAAAGTCTATATTCACTTCTTGCAGTAAACATTCTATATGGCTCATTGGTTCCTTTTGAAACTAAATCATCTATCAAAGTTCCTATATATGAATCAGCTCTATCAAGTATCACAGGCTCTTCATTTCTTAATTTTCTTACAGCATTAATTCCTGCCATAAGTCCTTGTGCTCCTGCTTCTTCATAACCAGATGTTCCATTTATCTGTCCTGCTAAAAATAAATTTTCAACTGTTCTACTTTCCAAAGTATATTTTATTTCTTCTGGAGGAACATAATCATATTCTATTGCATAGGCATATCTCATAATTTTTGCATTTTCAAAACCTTTGATATTTTTTAGCATTTCTTCTTGAACATCAACTGGCAATGAAGATGATAAACCTCCAAGATAAATTTCATTTGTTTCATAACCTTCTCTTTCCAAAAATAAATGATGTTGATTTTTATCTGGATATCTAAAAATTTTATCTTCTATTGAAGGACAATATCTTGGCCCTAATCCTTGAATTGTTCCATTAAATAAAGGAGACCTTTCCTTAGCATTTCTTATAATTTCATGTACTTTCTCATTTGTATGTGCAATATAGCAAGGAATTTGCCTTCTATTTAAAGCATCTTCATCTTTTGTCCTATTGGAAAATTTTAAAACTTGGCTTTTATCACCAGGTTGTTCTTCCAAAACAGAATAATCTATTGTTCTTCCGTCTATTCTTGTAGGTGTCCCTGTTTTAAATCTTCCCAATTTTAAACCTATCTTTTCAAGTGATAATGGTAAATCTTCTGAGGATAGTTCTCCCATTCTTCCTGCACTAAAATTTATTTCTCCTATATGTATAAGTCCTCTTAAAAATGTTCCTGTAGCTATAATAACTGCTTTGGCTTTATATTCTAAGCCCTCTCTTATTTTTATACCCTTTATTACTTTCTTTCCATTTTCTTCTTCAACTACAAGCTCACTTACCATGCCTTGAATTACAGATAAATTATCTGTATGCTCCAAAGTTTTTTTCATTTCATTGGCATAAGCCATTTTATCTGCTTGTGCTCTTAAAGACCTAACTGCTGGTCCTTTTCTTGTATTTAAAACTCTTATTTGTATAAAAGTCTTATCTATATTTCTTCCCATTTCTCCACCAAGTGCATCAATTTCTCTTGCTAAATGAGATTTTGCTGGTCCACCTAATGAGGGATTACAAGACATCACTCCAATAGTATCTAGTGATATTGTAAATATTGCTGTCTTCATTCCCATTCTTGCTGAGGCTAAGGCTGCTTCACAACCTGCATGCCCTGCCCCAACAACTATAATATCAAACTCTTGCATTTTTCCCCCTAAATCAATTTATTAAATGATTCCACTGTTTTTTTATCAGTTATAATCACTAATACATCTCCTTCTTCTATTACAACATTTGCAGTTGGATTAGGTAAAAATTCTCCTTTACTTTTTTTAATTCCAACTATATTTATATTATATTTATTTCTAACATCTAATTTTATAAGGCTATTATTCCAAAATAAACTTGGTGCCTTTACCTCTACTAAAACAAAATTATCAGTAAATTTTAAATGTTCTATTACATCTGTATTCATTGTAAGCTCTGCTATTCTTTTTCCCATATGTTCCTCTGGGTAAACTATCTCTGTTGCGCCAATTTTTGTAAGAACTTTTCCATGTTTTTTATTTATAGCCTTTGCTATAATTGACTTTATTCCCAATTCTTTCAAATTAAGTGCTATCATAACACTTGCTTCTATATCTCCTATACAGATAAAGGCAATATCAAAATTTTCTGCTCCTATATCTTTTAAAATTTTTCCATCACTGGCGTCCCCAATTATAGCATTTTTTAATATATTGTTATTGATTCTATCCTGTACCAATTCTTCACTTACATCTATACCTAAAATATTCTCTCCAGCCTCATATAAAGTTTTAGCAACACTTGTTCCAAATCTTCCTAAACCTATAACTAAATATTGTTTCATAAATCTCTCCTACTCTATCCAATCAGTATATCTTCTTTTGGATATTTTATTAAACTTTTCTTATTATTTGTAAATGCTAATGCAACTGTCATAGGTCCTAATCTTCCTATAAACATTGTAATAACTATTAAAAGTTTAGAAATTACCCCTAATCCTGCTGTTATTCCCATACTTAACCCAGTTGTTGAAAAGGCTGAAATAACTTCATATACCACTTTATCTGTTGAGAAACTTTCTACTGATAATATAACTGTTATAACAACAATAATATAGAATACTGATATAACCACTATTGCTAATGCTTTATTAATCAATTCCCAATCTATTCTCCTTTTAAAAACTTCAACATATTCTCTTCTTTTTAAAATACCTAGTGCATAGAATATTAAAATTCCAAAGGTCGTTGTTTTTATTCCTCCACCTGTTGAACCTGGTGATGCTCCAATAAACATAAAAATATATGAAATAAAAACTGTTGCTGGTCTTATATTTTCAAGTGGCACTGTATTAAAGCCTGCTGTTCTTAATGTTACACTTTGGAAAAATGAATTTAAAAATTTATCTATAAAATTCATATCTTTTAAGGTGCTTAAGTTATTATATTCAAATATTAAAAATAATATTGTCCCAATAAAAAGTAAAAAAGCTGTAATAATTAAAGCTAATTTTGAAGTTAAACTTAAATCTCTAAATTTTTTCTTTTTAATTATAAAAATTGAATTTATTGTTACAAAACCTATTCCACCTAAAATAATTAAAAATGAAACAGTTAGAGTGATTAATTTATCATATTTGAAAATTTCTAAATTATTAGTAAATAAAGAAAATCCAGCATTACAAAATGCTGACACTGAATGAAACAATCCATAAAAAATTGATCTTTTTAATGGATAATATTTAGAAAAACCATAAGCTAAAATTGAAGCTCCTAGTATTTCAATTACAAATACTGTCAACAATAGATGTTTTATAAAATTTGTAATGCCTCCATTGCTATTAGAATTTCTTTCTTCTTTTAAAAGTTCCCTTGTTTCAAAGCTCATTTTTTTACCAATCAATAAAAAAACTATTATTGAAACGGTCATAACTCCAAGTCCACCTAATTGAATAAAAAACAAAATTATTAATTGCCCTGTTGGAGTAAAAACTTGACTTACATCAACAACGGATAAACCTGTTACACAGATAGCCGAAACTATTGTAAACAAAGAGTCTAAAACTGTAATATTTTGATTTTCTCTTAATGAAAAAGGCAGTTTTAAAAGTATCACTCCAGCAAAAATTGCTGCTAAAAAACCAAAAATTAATTTTCTATAAGGAGATAAACTGTCCCACTTTTTTAATAGACTTAGTTTTCTCATTTTTCTCCTCTCTTTTTAAATAAAATTACTCCACTGATGTGTGTTTCATCAATTTTTCTTTAACTTCCCCAACAATTTTTTCTGGTAATAAAAGTACCAATATATCTCCTGCCATCATAACAGTTCTTCCCTTAGGTATCTTTTCTACACCATTTCTTATTATTGCTATTATTAAAACTTCCTCAGGCCAAATAATTTCAGAAATGGCTTTCCCATCTAGTAAAGATTCTGCCATTACTGCTAATTCTATTGTTATCTTTTTTTTATTTTCCTCATCAACCACATTGTCATCTTTTTTCATTTTATCGTATAAAATATCATATACTGGCTGTTGACCTAAAAGCTCTGTAATATAAAAAGATACAACTGCAACAGTGGTTAAAGCTAATAATAAATGAAAACTACCTGTCATTTCCAATATTAAAATAACCCCAGTGATTGGTGCTCTTACAACTGCAACAAAATAAGCTGCCATTCCTAAAACTATCCAATGCACTGTAAAATCTGCCCCTGTTTGTGCAAATATATCTATTGTTTCTCCAAAAATTTTTCCTATTATTGCACCTAAAACTAACATAGGTAAAAATATTCCTCCTGCAAAACCTGTTGAATATGAAATTGCAGTGAATAATAGTTTTATTATAAAAATAATTATTAGTGTAATAATAATAGTTTTTCCATGAATTAAACTTTCTACTAAATTATGTCCTCCACCTGTTACTTCTGGGAGAACAAAACACAAAATAAAAGAAATTGTCATAACAAAGGAAACTTTTATTTCTCTTGCTAATTTAACTCCATTAAATATATCTTGGCATTTTATCAAAGTTACTGTAAATAATTTCCCAAAGAATGCTATTATTATTCCAAAAATTATATACAAAATAAATTGAAAATATGGATTTATAGCCAACGGATATTTTATAGCAATATCAAAAGATGTTTGTACTCCAAACACTCTCCTACCGACAAAATCAGCTGCTATACTTGATACAAAAGCACAAATTAATAATTTTCCACTTAAATATTTATGTATTTCTTCTATACTGAACATTACTCCTGCAAGTGGTGCTCCAAATGCTCCTGAAAGTCCTGCACTAGAACCACTTGTCAATAAATAATTTCTTTCCACTGTATCTTTTTTAAATATCTTTGAAATTCCATATCCCACATAAGAACCTAATTGAACAGAAGGTCCTTCTCTTCCCAAAGATAGCCCTGCTCCTATTCCTAAAACTCCTGCAACAAATTTTGCTAATAATTCAAAAAACCAATTATTATAGTTTATTCTACCTAAAATAAGTCCTTTAACTTGTGGAATACCACTTCCAGAAGTTTTTGGAAATTTCTTAAATAAATAATTTACAATAAGTCCTACTGCTATAAATATAAGCCATACTTTAAGCAATGATATTGGGTTATTTAAACTTACATCTGAAAAATAGACCTTCCTAAATATTCCTATTTCTTCTAATGCCCATCTATAAGAAGAAACAATAGCCCCTGTTATAAGTCCTACAAACAGGCAAGCAAAATATAGTTTACCATTTCCTTTATAGAGTTTCTCCACTGTATCTTTTGCATTATTCATAATCTTCCCCTTATATATGATAAAAAATAATTAAATTACATCCTAGATTTTTTTCAAAGAAAATTAAAAAACCTGACTAATAATAAACTATTTTTTATTATAAAATGTTTTCTATATCTAGTCAAGAATTTTAACAGATACTTCCACCTAATTTTTTAATATCATTTTCAATAGAAAAAATTGTTTCTATTGCAATAATTATCCCTTTTAAAATATTATCTAAACTCATACTTGGAGTATTTGCCTTTCCTATTACTTGTTCAGGTAAATATGGAATATGAATAAAGCCTGATTTTTTACCCTTATATTTCTTTTCAACTAAATATCTAACTCCATAAAAAACATGATTGCATACAAAAGTTCCTGCTGTATTGGAAATTGAGGCAGGAATACCATTTTTTGTAATTTCATTTTGAATAGCTTTTATTGGTAGAGTTGAAAAATAAGCATTTTCTCCATCAAGATAAATTTTTTCATCAGTAGGTTGATTTCCTTCATTATCTTTTATTCTAAAATCATCTATGTTTATTGCAACTCTTTCTATTGAAATATCTGTTCTTCCACCTGCTTGTCCTATTGAAAGGATATAGTCAGGGTTGTAAGTTTCAATTTCTTTATCTATCTTTTCTATTGATTTTTTATACACTGTTGGTATTTCTAAAATTTTAATTTCATTATCTTCAATTTTTTTAGGCAATAATTTAATAACTTCCAATGCAGGATTTATTTTTTCATTATCAAATGGGTCAAAACCTGTAACAAGAATTTTTTTCATAATCTCTCCTATAATTGATAGTAATTGGCTACTTACCAGCCATTAATGTTTCAGTAGCTCCTAAATGTTCCTTCAACATTAATGGATGTCGCAGCAGTCTTACTTAAAGTTATTTATATATTCTTTCAAGAAAAATTTTAATTTTTATCTAAAATTTAGAATGAATTCACTTATTTTTATATATTTTCTAAATATTTTTTATAATTTTGTAAAATATTTTTACCTAATTTTTGTGGTTTAAAAATTTTTTTCTCTAAATTACTAACTGGCATAATTCCAAATAATGAATTTGTTAAAAAAATCTCATCAGCATTATTTAAAAATTCTATATCTATTTCCTTTTCTGTGACATCATAATTTGAAATTATATATTGTCTAACAATTCCATTTAAAAGTCCACAAGATAATTTTGGAGTATATATTTTATCTTCAACTACCACAAATATATTACTTGTAGCTCCTTCTGTAATTTGATTTTTACTATTTAAGAATATTGGCTCATCATAACCTAATTTTTTACTTTTCCTTTTTTCTAAAATATTATCTCCATAATTTAAAGTTTTATGAAAAGTAAAAATAGAACTTTCATTTCTTCTTACTTTTGAAATATTTAGGCTAAAACCCTTTTGATAATCTTTTTCTGTGTAAGTATATTCTCTTTTTAAGAATATTCTATTTTTTTCTGATAAAACTATTTTTAAAACTTCATATTCAAGAGTATTTTTATTATTATTCAAGTATTGAAACACTTCATCTTTTTTTAATTTTTCTATTTTTAATTCTAAATCTGTAATAGATTTATTAATCCTTGCTAAATGTTCATCTAAAAAAATAGGCTTTCCCTTATAAAATAAAATAGTTTCAAATAAGCCTAGACCAAAACTATATCCCTCATCTAATTCTATTAACATATAGCCTCCAAAATAGCTTTTGCCTTTTGTAAAGTTTCTTCATATTCAAATTCTAACTCAGATTCACAAGTAATTCCTCCACCTACACCAAGATAATATTTACCATCTTTATGAATTGCAGTTCTTATAACAATATTTAAATCACAATCGCCATTAAATGAGATATAACCTATTGAACCTGTGTATAAATCTCTTCTTGAATTTTCTAATTCATCTATTATTTCCATTGCTCTTATCTTAGGTGCTCCTGTGATAGAACCTCCTGGAAAAGTAGCTTTTATCAAATCTACAAAACTATATTCTTCTTTCAATTTCCCTCTTATTGTTGAAACTAAATGAAAAACTGTTGAATAAGTTTCCACTTCAAAAAGTTCATCCACAACTACTGACTTTAACTCACAAATACGATTTAAATCATTTCTTTCTAAGTCAACTATCATTAAAAGCTCACTTTTATCTTTTTCAGAGTTAGCCAATTCATTTTTTAAAGCTAAATCTTCTTCTTCTGTTGCTCCTCTTTTTCTTGTACCCTTAATAGGTCTTGTTTCTATAAGTCTATTTTTCATTTTTATAAATCTTTCAGGTGAGGCACTTACAACTTCAAAATTATCAAAATCTAAATATGCTCCAAAAGGTGCAGGATTAAATTTTCTTAAATATGAAAATACTTGTAAAGGAGATTTTTTGTTTTCTATCATAAGTCTTTGAGTTAGGTTCATTATGTAGATATCTCCCTCAATGATATAGTCAATAGTCTTTTTGATTGCCTTTAAATACTCATCTTTTTCAAAATTAGATTTAAAGTTTGCAAGATTATTATTTTTTATTAAATTTTCTTTTTCTATTTTTATATTTTCTAAAATATTTATTAAATTATCATAATCTTTTTTATCTTGATAACTTATATATATTTCTTGCTTTTCAATATCTTCAATTATATAAGTTTTGTAAAATCTAATTACTGCTTCTGGTATATCTATGTCTTTCTTATGCTTTGTCTTTATATTTTCAAATTTTCTTCCATAGTCATAAGAAAAATATGCTATTCCTCCTGAAATTAAAGGTAAATTATATTTATTTTCTCGTTTATTTTCTTTTAAAAACCCATCTAAATATTCTTCAAAATTTTCATCACTTAATTTGTCATTTATATAAAATTTATTATCTTTTTCTTTTAATTCTAAATAAGAATTTATCCCAATTATTGAGTATTTTCCATATTTATTTTTTAATGAAGAATCTAAAAATGAAATCTTATTTTCTTTAAAATTATCTTGACTCATCAACACTCTAAAAATATCATAAATATCAATATATTTTTTAAGTTTTCTAACTTCTATTTGCATTTTTATCTCTCCATTCCTTAGCTAAATCTAAAAAATTTCTAAGTATTTCATGCCCATATTCAGTCAATACTGCCTCTGGATGAAACTGTACACCATATAAAGGATAATTTTTATGTGAAAGTGCCATAAGTACACCATCTTCTGTTTCAGCTTCTATATTAAAATCATTAAGTAGCTTTTCTTTTTCAACAACCAAAGAGTGATACCTTGTTACATTGAATTCTTTTGGAAGATTTTTAAAGATATTTTTTCTACTATTTTTTATCTTATGGACTTTTCCATGAACAGGACTCTTTCCTTTTTTTACTTCTGCACCAAAAACATGTCCTATTATTTGATGTCCTAAACATACCCCAAATATTGGTACTTTCTTATAAAACTGTTTAATTATTTCATTACAAAGTCCACAATCTTTTGGACTTTTTGGTCCTGGAGAAATTATTATCCCCTCCAATTTACCTTTTTTTATTAAATCTTCAATATACTTCAAATCAACTAAATCATTACGGATAATCTCCATATCTATATTTTCTTCTAAAAAATAACTCACAAGATTATATACAAATGAGTCATAGTTATCTATCATAAGAAACATACATACACCTTTCCTTCAGCAATAATTTCAACAGGTCCATCTATATAAATTTCATCATTTTCAATAATATACTCCAACCAGCCATTAGGTTGAATAATTTTGGCTCTATCTAAATTTCTATATTTCTTTAAATAATATCCCAATGCTGTTGTTCCAGAAGCACAACTATTTTCATACACTCCACTTCCAACTTCTTTTACATAGACATAAGGTTCCATTGATAAATTTTCTCTATCAAAAAACATTATTCCAAAAGCTGAATAATCTTCGTTAGATAGATATTTTTTTACTAAATCTATAATATTTTCAAAACTAGCTTCTTTATTTTCTTTGATATTAAAAATAAAATGATTAATTCCAGAAAATCTAACAAGCCCTAGCTTATATTCATCTATTTTAATTTCTTCTAAACTTATAAATTTAGGCATTTTAATTTTAGCTAAAAATTTATTTTTAGCTTCATCTTCTCTTACATCTACATCTAAAACTTCATTCTCACCTGAACAAGTTATACTATAATTTTTCTGTTTAGAGAAATCTTTATCTCTAAAAGCTAAAAGAGTTGCAAAAGACCTACTCGCATTTCCGCAAAATTCTCCACCCATCATTTGAAGATGATTATCTTTAATAAAGCCTACCTGTTCTGCATAGAGATTAGTTTCTTTCATAATTTCTTCTGATATTTTAGGAATATTTTTATCATAAATATCAAAATTATCTATAAGTATTGTAATATTTCCAGCAGGATTAATTTTAACAAAATCTAAAACTTGCACTTTTCTATCCATAAAATTTCCTCCTCAAAATTTATCTCTTGTTACTATTATAACATTATTTATATTTTATTAACAAAAAAAGCTGATTGAAGATTTAAAAAAATCTTTTCAATCAGCTGGAGAGGGGTAAATCAAATTTATTATGTTTAAAGTATATAATAATTCTTCTAAAATTTCTGTAACATTTATTACTAAAAATAATAAATCTTTTTAAGCATCCTTTTGTAACATTTGTTTTACCTTCATAAGTCTTGTTATAGTTGCTCTTTCATTTTCATCTAGTTTCATTCTAATATCTTTCACAGTTTCTTCAAGATTAGGAATTGTACTATATTCAAGAGCATTAACTCTTCTTCTTGTCTTTTCAATTTCATCTGCCATAAGCTGACAAGATTTTTCTATTTCTGCAAGAGATAAAAGATTATCTAAGACTTTTTGTAATTTTATAACAGTGTCATCTAATTCTGCTGATGTTTGAACAAAACCATAAGGAAAAATACTTCCTTCCATTTCTTCTTTAACAAACTTCATTTCAGGAACATTGACACTCATTATATTTTTTAATTTCATTTCCAATGCTACTTTTGCTTTGGGAAATGATATAGCACTTTCCAAAAATAATGGACTCATTGTAGCACTAGCAAGAAGAAAAGATTTAAAAGAGTCTGAAAGCTCTTTTTCAACTTCTACACGAAGTTTTTTATTTTCTTTAATAAGATTTATAAATTGTCTCATCAATTCATCTTGCTTATCTTTTAAAAGTTTATGTCCTCTTTTAGCTGTTACAAGTCTTTTTTTCAATTCAGAAAGAGCCATTCTAGTAGGATTTACTTTTAGCTTAGCCATAACATCCCTCCTAGTCTTTATCTGCTAAATATTTATCTAAGTATTCAACTCTTATTCTCTTCAATTCAGTACGAGGAATAACTCTTAAAAGTTTCCAACCTAAATCAAGTGTTTCTTCTATACTTCTATTTGTTTCATAGCCTTGATTTACATATTCTTTATCAAAATCTTCTGCAAACTTTGCAAAGGCTTTATCTGCATCAGATAAAGCTGAATCTCCAAGAATTACTGCAAGTTCTCTTGCTTCTCTTCCAGAAGCATAACCTGCATAAATTTGGTTCATCGTATCTGCATGGTCTTCTCTTGTTTTTCCTTTCCCTATTCCTTTATCTTTCAATCTTGATAGAGATGGGATTACAAAGATAGGTGGTTGAATACCACTCTTATATAATTCTCTTGAAAGGATTATTTGCCCTTCTGTTATATATCCTGTAAGATCAGGAATTGGGTGAGTTATATCATCTTCTGGCATAGTTAAAATAGGAATTTGAGTAATAGAACCAGGTTTTCCTTTTATTTTTCCTGCTCTTTCATAAATTTGCGAAAGGTCAGTATATAGATATCCTGGATATCCTCTTCTTCCTGGAACTTCCTTTCTAGCAGCTGAAACTTCACGAAGAGCTTCTGCATAATTAGTTAAATCTGTCAAGATAACCAAAACATGCATTCCTTTTTCAAAAGCAAGATATTCTGCACAAGTAAGTGCCATTCTTGGAGTTGAAATTCTTTCAATAGCAGGGTCATTGGCAAGATTTATAAATAGAACTGCTCTATCAATAGCTCCTGTTTTTGTAAAATCATCTATAAAAAATTGTGCTTCTTCAAAAGTAATTCCCATTGCAGCAAATACAACAGCAAACTTTGCATCATCTCCAAGCACCTTAGCTTGTCTTGCTATCTGTGCAGCAACATTATTATGTGGAAGTCCTGAACCAGAGAAAATTGGTAATTTTTGTCCTCTAACTAAGGTATTAAGTCCATCAATAGTTGAAATTCCAGTTTGTATAAATTCTGATGGATAATCTCTTGAAACAGGATTTATCGGAGAACCATTTATATCCACTCTTTTTTCAGGAATAATTTTTGGTCCCTTATCAATAGGATTTCCTAATCCATCAAAAATACGACCTATCATATCTTCTGAGACTCCTAATTCAAGTGGCTTTCCTAAAAATCTAACAGTTGTATCTTTAAGATTTATTCCAGCAGAGCCTTCAAAAAGTTGTATCATTGCTCTATCTCCATCTATTTCAAGAACACGCCCACGCCTTTTTTCTCCTGTTTGAGTTTGAATTTCTACAAGTTCTTCATATTTAATTCCTTCTACCCCTTCAACTATCATCAAAGGTCCTACTACTTCTTGTACTGATTTATATTCTTTAAGCATTAGGTTTCCCTCCTTCTGCTATTAATTTTGATACTGCTTCTTTTATTTCTTCTTCTATTTTATCAAAACTATCTAGCTCTTTTTCACTTATATTTTTTGCTCTTGTTATCTTTTCACGAGCTGGAAGAGCTAAAATTTCATTCAAATAAGCTCCTTCTTTTAACCCTCTTTGAGCTTCATCATAGAATGATAAAATTAATTTTAACATTTTAAATTGTTTTGGCAAAGAGCAATAAGTATCTACTTCATGAAAGGCATTTTGTTGTAAAAAGTCTTCACGAAGAGATTTTGTAATTTCTAATTTTAATTGGTCAAATTCAGAAAGTGAATCTCTACCAACAAGTCTTACAATTTCTTGTAATTTAGCTTCTTCTTGTAAAAGTGCCATAGCTTCTATTCTAAACTTTGGAAAATCTTTATCAATTTCTTCTTCCTTATATTTATCCATCTTTGCTTGATAAAGTGAATAAGAATTTAACCAGTTTATAGCTGGAAAGTGTCTTCTATACGATAGAGCATAATCAAGTCCCCAGAACACTTTCGCAATTCTCAATGTTGATTGAGAAACTGGCTCTGAAATATCTCCACCAGGAGGAGATACTGCTCCAATTACAGTTAATGCTCCTTCTTCCCCATTACCCAAACATTCAACAAGTCCGGCTCTTTCATAAAATTCGGCTATTCTACTTGCCAAATATGCTGGATATCCTTCATCACCAGGCATTTCTTCCAAACGCCCTGACATTTCACGAAGTGCTTCTGCCCAACGACTTGTTGAATCTGCCATAAGTGCTACTGAATAGCCCATGTCTCTAAAATATTCTGCAATAGTTATACCAGTGTAAATTGAAGCCTCACGAGCAGC
>ERZ772920.267-NODE-267-length-30508-cov-36.074869_pt1 | contig 30508 bp, 40 predicted proteins | sample MGYA00511469_ERZ772920 | MGnify/ENA primary metagenome ERZ772920 (study PRJEB29015, sample SAMEA2738069) | human oral metagenome | biome: human oral; feature: human-associated habitat; material: saliva | place: China | collected 2216 ... | reverse complement strand
TATCTTTGCCCCTGAATCCTCGACAATACGGTTTATCGACAGACCGCTGGAGCTTAGCAAAATGCGAATTACTGCAAAGATACGGCGGTTTTTTCAAAAAGCCACGAGATAGATAGATAAAATAAAGATAATAGAATATGGCTACAGAAACACGTAAAAACGTCCGACAGGCAGACCTCAACAAAATACCTGTAGGAGGGAGTGTCACCTTCAAGTTGCCGACCGCGAAGGCGTGCTATAATGCAAAATCCGCCGCTTACGTGCTTGGCAGAAAATTAGGCCTACGATTTAGTGTCGCGACCGACTTTTCAAAAAATCAAATAACGATTTCGAAAATGCTTTAATCAAACTGCAATGAGGATAACCGTAGAGCTTGGCGAAATAAAGCGGCTGATAATGGATGCGGCTACTTTAGGCGTTGCGGAGGCTGAAAGGCGTCACGCGCCCGCAAAGGATTTGATTTCGCAGCGTGAGGCGTACCGTTTGTTCAATCAAACGCGCGTAAAGCGTTGGGTGAATGATTGTTTGATTTCGCCGCGCCGCCTTGGTACAAATGTCAACTCTAAGCGCTTCTACTCTTATGCCGAGTTGTTGGCACTAAGCCAGGCCGAGCAGTTGCGCGGAATAATTAACCGTCCGAGACTATGAGAGTAACCTTACCAACAGTCGAGCCTTCAGGGATGTACAATCAGCAGCAAGCGGCTGAGGCTTTAGGAATAAGCCGCCACACGTTGAGGCGTTACGCTAAAAAAGGCCTCATCAAGTGCCACGCGCGCAGCATCAACCGCGGCCTTGTGTTTTTTGGCTCTGAAATTATCGAGTGTTGGCGAAATGTTTATGTAAAGAAAATGAATGAATAAGATATGAAATGTTTTGTTTTTAACCCGTATTATTGGCTTCTGTCCGCCGTTGGAGCAGCTGCTCTTCTCGCTTTGTTGTCAATTCCGATGCAGGATGGCGAGGTGCTTTGGTTTTGGTTCATCCTTACTAAAATATTTTGCCTTGGTCTAATTTACGCAGATGTGCGCCTTTTCGTATGGCTGGCGAAGCATCGCAAAATTGACGATATTATACAACTCGCAAACTAAAGAGAATGAGACGCTTTGCCCTTGATTTGGGAAAAACACGCCGCCGCCCGCGGCAACTCGAAGAAGAGATGCAGAAAGCATGCACACGCTGGTTTGATTACGCTTTTCCAAACTTGCGCCTTCTTCTTCATCATTCGCCGAATGAGGGCCTTTTGCCAAAAACCGCGCGCGATGGTGCAAAGCGTAAAGCGATGGGGGTACGGGCGGGATTCCCCGACTTCATCTTCCTTTTACCGCGCAAGGGTTACGCCTTTTTCGCTATTGAGTTAAAGACCAAGGAAGGACGGCAAAGCGACCGACAAAAAGCCTACGAAGAGGCTGTAAGCGCAGCAGGTGGCAAATACGAGATAGTGCGCAGCCTGGACGACTTTATGCAAGCGATAACCGACTATTTGAAATAAAAACGATAAAACGAGATATGAGGAGGAGATATAATCAATTTTCACACGCAAACAACGCCCGCTATGATTCGCGTTTGATTGCTTTGCGAAGTCGCCACGGCTGGCTTGGCTATGGCCTTTATTGGGCCTTAATCGAGTTGCTAAACGCGGCGGATGAGGCTACACTCGTCGCAGACTATTGCGCCTTGTCTTACGAGTTAAGAGCGGATGAGGATATCCTGCAAAGCATTATCGAGGACTTCGACCTATTCGACTTCACGAAAAGCGCTGCAGGGGACACGCTATTTTTTTCAAATACCCTATCAGAGGAACGCGCAGAGGCGCGCAGAATTTCAGAAATAAGAGCAGCCGCAGGCAGACGAGGAGGAGCACAACGCGGCAACGACAACGCCGCGAAACCAGAGCAAAAACAAGCAAATGCTAAGCAAATGCTGAGCAAATGTGAAGCAAATGCTAAGCAAATGCTAAGCAAAAACGAGCAAATGCTTGTTTCGCCTGCAACTGATTCTATTTCAAACGATTACAAAGATGCGGAGGTAAATAATATTGACAACGCCGCAAAAAACAAGCAAAAACAAGCAATTGCTAAGCAATTGCTAAGCAAAAACGAGCAAATGCTTGTTTCATCTGTAAGCGATTCTATTTCAGACGATTATAAAGATACAAGGGTAAATAATATTGACAAAAATACGAAAAACGTAGGTGCGAAAAATATTTACCCCACCTCTCTACATGATAATATTATCCAAGTTAATAACCAAGAAGAAAAAGAGAAAAGAGAAAAGAAAGAAATATATAAAGAAAGAAAAGAGCAAAGAGAAAAATTAGTTATTGAAAAAGCCCCTCGATTTTGCCCGCCAACTGTGGACGAGGTGAAGGCGTACTGTTTGGAAAAAAACTACACAGTAGACGCAGAGAACTTCTGTGACTTCTACGAAAGCAAAGGATGGTTCGTTGGCAAAAACAAGATGAAGTCTTGGCAGGCGGCGGTCAGGACTTGGCAGCGGAGGCCAAACCACGGCGCCGCGCGAACAATGGCCGCGCGCTCTGTTACAGCGCTTGACACTTCATCCGCTCGCTATTCGGAAACTTTTTAATCTTAGGAAAAATGGAAAATGCAAAAAACGTATTTGCGCAAGCGATACAAGACTTACGGCAGACAGGTTTTGCAATAACGCCCGCAACGCCACGCTTTCAGATGGCAGAAGCGGAAAAGCAATTAAGAGCAGCAGCAGGCGCGATTTGTGCGCAGCGCGGACAGTTGTTCAAGTGGCGGACAGAATACGCGAAAGTAGCGCAATGGCTTAGCGATAACAACGGCCGAGGGCTTCTCTTGATGGGCGGCACAGGCAATGGCAAAACGTTAATGCTTGATGCGGTTGCGGCGGTGATGCTTGTAAGACTGAAGGTATTTTGCAATAAAGTTGCGGCTTGCGATATTGCCAACGTAACGCAATTGCGAAAGGTTTGCGCGCAGCGCTTTTCAATTCTTGACGATTTAGGCACAGAATCTTACCTTGTCGACTTTGGCGCAAGAAAATCAATAGCAGAGGAGTTTGTGTACTCAATAGAAGCTGCTGGCTCGCTTGGTATGATTTCAACGAATTTAGATCCTACAATGATAAAGCAGCGTTACGGAGAGCGCGTTCTTGATAGGTTGAGGGGTGGATTCTTTACGGTCCACTTCGGCGGAGAGAGTTTCAGAAAACAATAAAATTCTTTCCAATTCTTGCAAGATTGGAAAGAAAAACAAAATCAAGTTATGTACGTGGCTTATGAATTTCAAATAGAAAACACGCCTGCCGGTTATATCGTTAGCGCCTTAGTGAGTGAACCGCCATCAAGTTATAGATGTTGGAAGCCTTTGCGTAATTTCGGAGATAGGCAAAGTGATGCCATAATTTTCAAGAATGAAGATTGTCCGAAGCTAAATGAATATCTCCTAAAAATGACAATTAAAGACTACCATAAAGAGCATAAGTATAAGAGAATTAACAGCAGGAAATTTGTAAAACAACGTGAATTATGAAAAATCAAGAGTTAGTAAAAATTCAAATTCCCGAAGGGTGTACGGCGAAAATCGAGGGTAACGAAGTGCGTATCGTCAAGGTTGGGAATGAGTTTAGAGACGGGGATATTCTCGTTTCTGTTACAAATAAGCATAGGCACAATACTTTTATTTATAAAAGCACAGATAGTCGCGGCTTCCATTCTTACTATGTTGGGATAGATGTATGCGGTCAGCTTTCTTTTAGTGAATCTTTAAGTAATAGATGGGGGAACGGTGTTTTGTACTACGCCACAGACGAAGAAACGCAACTTCTCTTCGACAAAATGAAAGAGAAAGGATTGCTATGGAATGCCGAGGAAAAACGAATTGAAAAAATACGATGGAGAGCGCGTGTAGGTGAAGATTACTTTTACATAGATGCTCGAGTTGGTTACGATGTGGCCACAGAGGAAGGCAACGATGAGGATGAGGAAAGATTCAACAACGGCAACTATTTCGATACGAAAAAGCGTGCTGCGCAGGCCTCCGCGGCTATAAAAGAAACCCTCAAAAAGTTTCACGAAGAAAATTGTTGAAGTGTGGAAAAGTTAACAAAATACGACCTGAACATAGGCGACGTTGTCCGCTCGAGGTCTCTTGGATGGGAATTTACCATAATTGGTATTAGCACTTGTTTAGGTTCAGGCCCAACGGAGGCGGAGTTAACGTGCGACTTTGAGGGAAACGAAAGCGACTACTTCATCTTTAATCTTGACGAGGTGCAGCTGGTTCGCAAACACAACGACGAGAAAAAATAATCAAACAAAAAACAATTATGATACAGAGGATTTACAAACAGATTTGCGCGCGTCTTGAAAAACGTCGCTTGGATGAGATTAAAAGAAAGGCTGCATCGCTTTACAAGATTGCAGACTACACCGACAGTTGCGGTATTCTTCACGTTGCAATATTTGCAGGCGGAGTAATTGCTTCCTACGTGAGCGAGGGGACTTTGCAGGCAGCGCAGGCAAAGGTCAAGGAGTTGCGGAGGGAATTTGTAGACAAAGAAATGATGGAGGGTTCGGTATGAACAGAGAAATTAAATTCAGAGCAAAACCATTAAAAGGTGGTTATCCTTGGGTGTACGGCAATGCAGTATTGCAAGTGAAAGGAAAGGCATATCTGCTTGAAGACAATGAGGCAGAAGTTATCCCTGATTTTGATAGGGAAAGCAGTTTCTATACGGTAGACGGGCTTATTGAAGTAGACACAAAAACCATAGGCCAATACACAGGGCTGAAAGATAAAAAAGGTAAGGAAATCTACGAGGGGGATATTCTCGAATATATTGGAAAAAGAAAAGATAATATGAATAAAGTATATCGACGAAAGAGTGTCTTTCATGAGGGGATGTTTGCCTTGCTATCGAAAGAATTACCAGCATATTCTGCATTAAATTACCACTGTATGGAAGATGGCAGGTCTGCATGGCGCGTGATAGGTAATACTTACGACAACCCCGAAATGATGGAGGGCAAGGTATGAAAATCAAAAACGAAAAAGAGTTGTTTGAGTTGGTTTGCGACACGGACGCAGAAAATGCGAAATTCCATAAGCCATTTCTTAATAAGGAAGATGGCAATGTTTGGGCGACAGATGGAAGAATCCTTTTGATTATCAGCCCTGAACGCTTGGAGCAGAAGTATACGGAAGACTCTCTTAAAGTCACCGTTTTCGTGTGGGAGAGTATGCCAAAAGTAGTACGTTTAGAGGCTATCGAAAAGGCGCTGCAGGATTGTCCGCAGGTTGAAAAGACAATAACTACAATATGTGATGAGTGCGGCGGCAGCGGCGAAGTTTGGTGGACATACAAAGACAAGCACGGCGAACGTCATGACAAAGACTGGGATTGCCCAATTTGCTACGGTGAGGGGATTAAGTCGCGCGGCACTGGGCAACTTCATGCAGACCCTTATTTCCTTATCAAGCTTGGTGAGGCTTATTTCAGGGCTGAATACATAGAAAAGCTCAAGAGGTGTATGCGATTACTTGACAGCGACTATGCGTTGTTAACGGCAAATTCTCCTCACGGCGCAAGCGTTTTTCAAACGGATAATGCTAAAATAATGTTGATGCCTTACCCCATTTCTGAAGAATCGAACGAGGAAATTTGCGCAAGTGTTGAATTAGAAGAAAATGAAAGTTTAGCATTATGAAAAACGGCGATTGTTTTTTGTGTCCGCGATGCAAAGGGCGTGGCGTGGTTGTTGACAGAGAAATGGCCGTTTTTACGCTTGGTATTAGCGCGCTTTTTGGAGAGAAAGAATGTTGTCCACGTTGCGGCGGAAGTGGATTTATCAAAGTTCGATGATTATATGAAAACTTACGTATTATCACTATCAAAGTCTTTTCCGAGGACGCACGCTCGCGCAGGTGAGCCGACAGAGTTTCGAGAAAAGTTTCTTAAAGAGGAAAAGATACACACGATACGCGCAAACTATGAGCTTTGGAGTAAGCGTATAGCAGAGGTTCGCGCAGGTCGCGCCGTGCTATCTGTGCGTCAGTGGACAGGTAAGCCTTACAGGAGCAAACAGGTGGAGATTGCAACGCTAACAGCTGAAGACGGTGTTGGGTTGCAAAGGCTTGAGTTCACAGATTGCAGACTCCGTTTCCCGTACGTAGGTAGTGAATGGAATTCTATGGTTTCAATTGCTGAAAACGATGGACTTTCGCTTAATGATTGGGTAGAATGGTTCAACGGCTACGACCACTCAAGGCCAATGGCAATAATTCACTTTACAAACTTTAGATATTGAAAAATGACGCGAGAAGAAAAAATTAAGGAAGCAGCGCAAAAGTATGTCGGTTTTATAGGTGTAGAAGATAAAATCAGCTTAAAAGACGCTTTTAAGATTGGTGCAGAGTGGGCTTTAGAAATGTTTGCGAAATAGTAATGAGCGCAGCTAATGAATAGCAAAGAATTCTTCGACAGCGTTTGCGAGTTGCGGCGATGGCAAAAGGAGTTCACCAAGACGAGACGCACAGAAGCGGAGCGAAAAGTAAAGAAATTAGAACAAGTGGTCGATGCCGAGATAGCGCGCGTTTGCGCTATACTTGGCACAGCCGCAAAACAACCTAACATTTTTGACAAATGACACAACAAACAACAACAGATAGAGCAGCAGCGCTCACGAAAAAGCGCGCAAAGTTGCAGGCCAAAAAGGAAAAGGCCGAAGCAAAGCAGGAGGTAAAGAAAAATCTTGCACAGAGCAGCACGATTACAAAGATGCGCTTTTTAACAATTGCGCTAAGCGCCGCGCAGGTCCTTGCGCTTGATATTGAAAGCGATATAAGAGGCGAGTTCTACAAACAAGGGCTTTTGAAAAGTCCGCGCGTACTTGGAAATGTCGAAATAATATCAGGACTGAACGACTATTGCCGCGTACAAGCGCGGGCGATGCGCCTTGCGGAAGAGTTCGTTAACCCTATCGAACAGACAATCTTTGAAGAAGCAGGCAGCGCGGCTTACGATGTAGTACAAGAGCAAGCGCTTGAGTTTCTGCGTACGGCGATGGCTTTCTTCGAGTTGTCACAAGGTGAGCAGACGCGCGATAGCGTTGCCAACTTCTTTAACGCAAACGCCGCGCACTTGGGAAAATTGTTTACAGAGAATGACTACAAGAAATTCACGATAAAATAAGTAGCTATGACCAAAATAAAACAGACAAAGCGAGCAGGCTACAAAGAGGCGTGCGAACTCTTAAGAAGAGCGCACAACGAAAGTGATTACAACTTTTCGAACAGAATGACCGATAACGATGCGATGGCGTATATATGCGATGCTTTGTTTCATGAGCTTTCGAAGTCATTCTTAATTCGCGGAGACGCGCAAGCGATAATAGAGACTTTGCGCCGCGTCTTCTTCGTACTCGCAAACCGCAAGGTCGATTTTGCCGAGTCAGACTTCTACGAGTTGCCGCAGGTTCATTTCGAAAACAAGTCAATGAGTGCAATTTGCTATGAGCTTTCGCGCGTATTGCCGTTCAATGATACGTCTACGATGCGTGATAAGCTTTTGAAAATCTTTGTACGGCAACTTTTCGAGTTGGCTTTCTTTGTAGGCGTTGATGTATTGAGTGAAGATTAACCGCCAAGAATATGGGAAAGATAAAAAACATTCCAACCGAGATTTTTTTACAGATAGGTGTAGGCGCGGACGAGTGCGGCGACTTTGCGGCGTTGACTCGCAGCGATGTAACGTGGCACACAGAGCGGATTTTTGCTAACGATATTCGTTATGTTTTGCCAAAAGATGTCAAGACAAAAGGTAGCAAAAGGATTTACATAAGCGGCGCTATTTCGCACCTTGACTTGGAGGAGCGGCGCGCAGCCTTTGCAGAGGCTGAAACACTACTAAAGGCGAAAGGCTATGAGGTCTTCAACCCTTTTAAGAATGGCGTTTCGCAAGAGGCACATTGGCGAAAGCATATGCGCGTGGACCTTGCAGCGTTGCCACTCTGTGATGCTATCTATTTGCTGGATGGATGGGAGACGAGCAAAGGCGCAAAGCTGGAGTTCGATGTAGCCTCAACTTGTGGGCTGAAAATATATTATCAGAGTAATAAACAAATAAAGTAAAAGGACATGTTCAAAGGTGAAGTTATAGGAAGATTAGGCGCAGACGCAACTGCGCAAGAGTATCAAGGCAGAGAGTTCGTCTCGTTTAACGTTGCGTACAAATCGAACAAGAAAGACGAGTTCGGACAATGGACGCAGCAGTCAGAGTGGGTGCAAATCAGCTGGAACGGAAACGGCGGCAGACTATTGCCCTACTTAAAGAAAGGCGCAAAGGTCTTTGTTCGTGGTGAGATCAAGCCAAACCGCCACACCAACAACAACGGAGAGGTACGTCTGTCTATTAAGATATTGGCTTCTGAAGTTGTGCTTTGTGGGGTTCGCGAAGATTCGCAAAAATCTGCGACCAATGGCCAAGGATGAGGCGTACAAGCGCCTGATACAAGACAAGCGTTGGCGAAGGATGAGGCGTCAAAAACTTAGCGAAACGCCACTTTGCGAGCGTTGTACCAAGGAAGGACGAGTGCGCGCAGCAACAGAAGTACACCACGTTGTACCTATTGAGACGGCAATAAGTGAGGCAGAAAAAACGCGTTTAGCTTACGACTTCAACAACTTGCAGTCTCTTTGCCGTGAGTGTCACACGAAGACGCACACGGAAATGGGCAGCAGAAACAGGGATTTTTGGAAAAAAAGAAAGGCGCAACAGCTGGTAGATTTTGAAGATAAGTTTTTGAAATGAGCGCGTCGACACGAGGCGGGGGGCGTTTTTTATTTGACGCCCCCCTACTCCAAACCTCTCCCGCCCCCTTTTTCCACGCGTTGGTTTTTTTCGCGGCCGTGGGGGTTGACGGGCGGCACGAGTTTTTCAGTACAGAAACGACAAGTAAAAAAAGATTGGCGCGAAAAGTCAAAGCAGGATAAAGTATTTGGGGGAGGGGATTTTTTTTGATGGGAGGCACTATGAAAAAAGAAGAGAGCAAGGGAAAATTTTTAGAGGCGTTGGCAGCAGCGTCGGGTATTGTCTTAACCGCTTGCGAGGCGGTTAATATTAGCCGCTCAACTTTTTATCGATGGATGAAAACGGACGGCGAATTTGCAGAACGAGTAGATGAGATTTTGGAAGAGCAAATAGATTTTGTCGAAGGAAAGCTGCTCAAGTCTATAAAAGAAGGAGACACAACGGCGATAATTTTTTACCTAAAAACTAAAGGGAAAAAGCGCGGCTATTCTGAAAAGCAGCCGCCAAAAGAAGAGACTTTGCAAGCGCCAACCGCAACGGCAATTGTAGATGAGGCTTCAACGAAAAAGACGCAACAGCAGATAAAACAGCGTTTGCGCAATAAGCGCAACTATATTACAAAGCTATTAAAAAAGCAAAACAAGTGGCAGGCGGAAATGACGTATCAAGTAGAAATAACTGCAAAGATTTTGGTTCGCGTGGAATTGCTGGAAGAGGAAATTTTTAGCGCAGGATATACGGCCGTAAATGTAGAGTATAGCCGAGAGGGGAACGAGCGCGTTTCGCTGAATCCGCAAGAGCGTTTGTATTTAGAATCTTTGGAAAAAGCACAAAAGGCGCTGCGCGCTTTAGGTATGAATACCGAGAGCAAAGAACGCAAGGGCGAGAATGACGGCTTAGGAAATTTCTTGAAAGAGTTTGCAGAAGATTAAAGGCGGTGAGTAATGACGGATGAAGAGAAAGTAAAGGAAAGAGAATTAAAGGTTTCGGTTGTAAACGAGATGCAGCGCAAGCGCGCGGAATATGCAAAGAGATACGAATACGCGTTGTCCACAGATGACCGTTTGAAAGATTACGTTTTTCAAGTTATCGACAATCCGCAAGCGCACAACCTATACGAGCTTTTGAAAATTCGCCGCTTCTTCTCACTTCTTGACAAGTGGGCGTGGAAAGAAAAGCGCGTGAAGAAGAAAATCAAACTTTATGAAAGCTTGAAATTTAGTGGAACGAGCGGCCGCCGCCGTTATAGACTTACGCCCGTACAAGTTTTTCAATTTGCAAGCATTTTTGGCTTCGCCCGTGAAGATGGCCGCAGGCTAACACGAACAGCATACATTTTTGTTCCGCGCAAGTTTAGCAAAACAACTTTCGCGGCTTTCTTGGCCGTTGATGATATGCTTTTCGGTGACAACAACGCCGAGGCGTACGTTGGTGCAAATTCGTATGACCAAGCGAAAAAATGTTTTAATGAAGTGCGCGCAATAATGTTTGATATTGACCCATCGCAAAAGCATTTCAGGATAAACCGAGAACTTGTGGCCTTCAGAGACAACGGCCGCGATAGCCTTATCCAATGTTTGACGGCAAACGCAAAAACAAAGGACGGTTTATTTGCGTCTTTGGCAATTCTTGATGAGTACGCGCAGGCGCGAAATACCGCCACAAAAAACGGCGCAGATTTGAAAAGCGTTTTAACTTCTTCGATGGGCCCGCGGCGACAACCGCTCACCGTAATAATAACAACGGCGAGCGATGTTTTGGACGGTCCTTGCGTTGAAGAAATAGAGGGGGCAAAAAAGATACTTCGCGGCGAGTTGGAAAACGATACACTCTTTGCCGACTTATTTATGCCTGATGTCGACGACAGCGAGGCCGACCCTCAAACGTGGGCGAAAGTGCAGCCACACTTAGGCGTAACTGTGCAGGCCGATTATTACGAACTTGCCTACAAGGAAGCTCTTTTGTCTTCGGCAGATATGCTTACTTTCCGCACAAAACTACTTAATCTTTTTACCACAAACGAGGCGAAGTCTTGGTTTACTTACGATGAGGCCAAAGCGATTTGCAGCGGCTTCGATGTTGACAACGTACAGGGTCGGCCAACTTGCGCCGTGGCTTTTGACCTTTCCGTACACGACGACTTTAGCGCAGTTACTTATACGCTATATTCAGCAGAGACAAAGCGCTTCTATTCTCATACTGACTACTATTTCCCCGAGGGTGCGCTGCGGGGTCACCCCAACGAGCAGCTTTACAAGATTTGGCACGATGGTGGACACTTGGTTTTCTGCAAGGGTCGCAAAATTGATACGCGCAAAATTGCCGACGATATTCTCCGCCGCTCTCGACACTTAAACATAGTGCGCATAGGTTACGACGCCTACAAAAGTCAAGAGTTAGTAAACATTTTATCCACAGCAGGCGCAGGCAATACGCTGCAGGCCTTTTCGCAAACTTACGGAAATTTCAATTTGCCCGTAGAATCGTTAGAACTGCTTGTGTTTTCCGACCCGCCGCGAATTACCCTAAACGATAATCCGATAAATATCTTTTGTCTTCGCAATTGCGTGATAGATGAGGACAGCCTCGAAAACAAAAAGCCTATCAAGATTTCTCAAAACAGAAAAATCGACGGTGCAATAACACTGCTAATGACTATTGGACAGCTCTACTCTTACGAGCGCTAAAACGCCTTTTTTGAAAAGGCACGCAAAATAGAAACATAAAAAACGCTAATTTGATACACGATGCAACACGATGATACATAGTGCAACATAGCGAATTTGCAGGCGGCGTTGCAAGTTTGTAACTTGCAAACAAAATGAAAAAGGAATGTCTTTTTGGCGTAAAGTTGCAAATATTTTCAAAAGAGATAAGGGCGGGCAGCAGGGACAAACGAGTGGGCCGCGCGTTGGCGATTATTCGCAGTTTTTCGGTTTCAGCGCGGCAGGCACGGCGATGTCCGTTGCTACTGTGTACAGATGCGTTGAGCTTTTGGGGAACAGCGTTGCAAATTTGCCGATGCGTTATTTACGCAAAAAGAACGGACTTTTCACAGAAGACGAAGGGGCGCGCCTTTCGTATTTGCTGAAAATACAACCCGACGACACAAAGAGCGCCTTTGATTTTTGGAAAGAGACGATAACAGAACTTTTGCTTGAGGGCAACGCCTACATTGTGCCTATTTACAATAGCTTTTCTCTGAACTTAGATAGGCTGGTGTTGTGCGCGCGAGGGTCAGTCTACCATGATGTTTACAAAAACACTTACACGGTAAACGATTTACTCAACGGCGTAACAGGTACTTTTTCTGAAAATGAAATCATCCATCTTAAAGGGTATTCTTTGGACGGAAAGTCTGGAGTTAGTGTCTTGACTTATGCGCGGCTAACTATTGACACGGCGCTCGCGGGTGACAACGAGACGCGAAACAGATTTGTTAACGGTGGCAATGTCCGCGGAATTATCAACAACGACAAAGGCGTTGTAGGGTTCGGCGAATATCAGGATGAGGAACTTCAAAAAACTGCGACCGATATAGATTCGCGTTTCAAAAATGGCGAACACATTGTGTCTTTGCCTGGTCAAGTAGACTTTAAGCAAATTTCCTTGAGTTCAACTGACATGCAATTTTTGGAAAGCCGCAAATTTAACGTTCGCGAGATTTGCCGCTTTTTTGGGGTTCATCCATCTTTTGTTTTTGACGACACGAGTAATAATTACAAGTCGGCCGAGATGGCAAACGTAGCTTTTTTGTCAAATACACTCAACCCTTATTTGCGGAAAATCGAGAATGAATTTTTGCGAAAATTGGTTGCGCCGTCCCTCGCTTTCACTTATAAGCTGGAGTTCGACCGCCGCGGCTTGTATGCGTGCGACTTGGAGGGCAAATCGAAAAACCAAGCGGCACAAATTTCAACAGGCCTTTATACTGTGAATGAGTTACGCGCGGAAGAAAACCGACCGCCAATTGCAGGTGGCGACAAGATTCTTGTTTCCGCAAACTTAAAAGATATTTTGGCGGAGGGTAACGAAACTTCTAAATCAAATGAAGATGAATAAGGAAAAAGTAATAAGGCGCTGCGTTTGCACGCCGTCAGAGTTGCGAGTACGCGAGGCGAGCGAGGGAGAGCAGCCGAGCCGTACGATTACGGGCTACGCGATTTTGTTTAATACGCCGTCTGTGCCGTTATGGTCAGATGATGATAGCGAGGCGCGCGAAGAGATTGCGTCAGAGGCAATAACTAAAGCCGTATTAGACGCGCAAGATATCAAAATGACTATGTTCCACGACCGCCAATTGATTTTGGCGCGAAGTAACAAGGGCGCAGGCACGCTTAGTTATTCTGTGGATGAAAAGGGCGTGGCGTTTGAGTTTGAAGCGCCGCACACGGCGGACGGAGACAAGGCGCTCGAATTGGTTAGGCGTGGCGATATTTGCGGCTGTAGCTTCGCGTTTTCCACGCGCTATTACGACAGCGATTTTGTAGAACGTAAAAATGAGATTTTGCCTAATGGACGCAATAACATTACGTATCGCGTGAAGGCGGTGATTGGTGTGTATGACTTTACACTCGCCGCCGACCCTTACTATCAAGAGACGAGCGTGGAGGCGCGCGAATTGGCCGCCGACCTCAAGGGCAGTGAAGTCCCGACACACGAGGAGGAGGAAAGGAAGAGAGAAGAGGAAAAGAGAGTGCAAGATCAAGTACGCGAGATGCGCGCTCTTTCTGAAAAGACGATTGTTTAATTTCAAAATATTTTGATATGGAAAAAAGCAAAATCAACGTTCGCGAGCTTGTAAACAAGTATCAGGAGAACTGCGAACGTATTAAGCAGATTGCAGACGTTTGCGAAAAGGAGCAGCGCGAAAGAAATAAGAAGGAGAGCGTAGAGTTCGACGCGATTGTCCGCGAAAATCAGCTTTTGCAAATGCGTATGCAGGCGGCTGCAGCTGAATTTATGAACACGCGCGAAGATCCAATGGCCGAGGTCGACGCGATTGTCCGCGAAAATGCGCGCGCAGGGAAGCAAACGGAAATTCTTTTCGTTCGCGACCTGATGATGGTATCAGATGCAAAGGCAGGAGGAATTGTGCCGCTCAATGTTCAGGACATCTTGAAACCTTTGCAAGAGGGTTTCATCCTTGAAAAAGTCGGATTACCTTTCCATACAGGACTTGTCGGCGAGTATGTGTGGCCCGTATACGAGGCGGTCAAAGCGTCAGTAGCAGGTGAAGGCGTTGCGCGTTCCACGCAAAAAATTAAAATGTCTTCACTTCGCGCAAACCCAGACCGCGTAGGCCTTGGCGTTTCCGCTTCGAATCAAGCGCTTAACGCGTCAGACGGTTTGGTGGAGAAGATTGTGCGTGAGACTATGCCGCAGGCAGTGCGACAATTGCTTAACCAAATTCTTTTTAGCACCAAGAAGGTAAACAACGCTACGCAGCTTGTTGGTCCTTTCGTTGATAAGGTGGCCACGGCCGTTCCCCTTTCAAAAGTGCCGACTTTCGAGGAACTGAATAAGGAAATGAAAGCGAAGGTTCTTGAAAGCGGCATAGATGGCGAACACCTTTGTTGGGTCATGACCAAGAGCATGCAGGCTATTCTTGAGGGGCAGCCAATCAATAAGAACGGAGTCTTTTTGCCTATGATCCAGAACGGAATGTTGTGCGGTTTGCCTGTTTACACAACGAACGAAATACGCGTTGAGGACAACACGGGCGGCACGACAAAGACGACAGAGTACATAGGGCTTGGCGATTGGCGCTATCAGCCGATGGGACTTTTCGGAGACTTGCGCTTCATTGTCGACCCGTTCACGGCGGCGGACAAGGATTCTGTAGTTTTTCATCTTAACGCAGATTATGCAACGAAGACGTTGCATCCTGAAGCCTTCATCCTTGGAAAAGTTGCGCCTTAATAAATAGCGTATGCAAGCTGCAGTAGATTTAGACTTGTTCAAAAAGCACGTAAGAGCGGACGACTTCGCGGACGATGACGCGTACCTTGCGCACTTGTTAGCCACAGCCGAGCAGGCCGTGGTTAACGAGACGCAACGCAGTCGCGAGGAGTTGGTGGAGATGGGCGGCGGGCAATGGCCACAGCCGATAACGCACGCTATTATGATGCTTGGCGCACACTGGTACAATCAGAGAGAGAGCGCAAGTAGTGCGCAATTTAGCGAAGTGCCTAATGCGCTGCAGGCCCTTGTCAAACCTTACAGAAGGTTAGTGAAATGAGAGCAGGCGCTTTGAAATATCGTCTAATACTACTACGGCCTGCGACAACGGCGGACGAGTACGGCGCAGAAGCTACAGAATATGAGCAGGCGCGAATCGTACACGCTGAAAGAGTGAAGCAGATAGGCGCGCGAAGTGAAGAAGTCGGTGAACACTTCGCCGATTATCGAACAGAATTTAATATTCGCGACGCTCACGAAGTAGCGGAGAATTGGCGCGTCCGTCAAGTCGGCGGATACCTTTATACGGTAGTATCGATAATTCCAAACATTGACCGCGGCATGCTAACCTTGGTATGCGTACGCGTAAATGAGTAAGACGCGATGAGTAACGTTCGGGATATTGAAAAGCCCTTCAAAGAAGTATTTGAGGCCTTAGAGCCAAAGCAGCAGCGCAAGGCAATGAGAACTGCGATACGTACAGAGGGCGGACTTCTGAAAAAAGCGGCGCAAGCGCGAATAGCTGCAAGCGGACTTGGCCGCGGCACTTTGAAGAATATTTCGAGCGGCGTTCGTCTGCGTGTTTACCCAGACAAGTACGGCCTTGGCTTTATGGTCAGCGTCAAACCACACGGGCGGAAAAAGGGTTTTCACAGAAACCGCCGAAATTTAGAAAAGCCCGTTTTAATGTGGGCGGAAGACGGCACGCGTCAGCGTCGTATAGGTAAAAAGATTGGTTCTTTTTCCTCTGAAAATCCGCTTACGGGCAAAAAAACTACAAGGTACGTTAGAGGCGGCGCAAACCGCGGAAAGATGAGGCGTTATGCTTTTCTCGAAACGACCGAGCGGCAAGAGGCGGAGAATGTGGAAACGCGTTTGTTTGGAAAGTTTCAAGATAATTTGACAACAGAGGCGCGTAAGCGCGACCTCCTATAATTAAGAAAATGGCAATACGAAAAACTTCTCTAAGCGCAGGCGCTATAATTCGCGATTTGCTTTTGTCAAATGAAGAGGTAAAGAAGCGTACGCGCAAAGTCTTTCCAATTGTGACAGATGAGGCTACTTTGCCTTACATTCTGTATAGGCGCGCTGCGTTTGACCAAACGCCAACAAAAGCAGGATCACCAGCCGCAAATGCTGTGACAATGGAGATTTTTTGCTTTACACAGGACTATGCGGGCAGCGTAGATTTGGCCGAGGCGGTACGTGCTGCGTTAGATTATGCCACAGCCGAGAAGGGTGATTTGTGTATGAGAAGCTGCGTTTTGGTAGACGCAGAAGAGATCTTCGAAGACGATGCTTTTGTGCAGCGTCTTATATTTCACGTGAAAGTTTAATCGTTAAATGTTTAGAATATGAGTTATATCAATGGTAGTAATCTTCTCTTGAAGGTTGGCGGCAAGGCGATAGGCCACTGCACGAGCCACACAATTACGTTTAATAGCGAGACAAAGGACCACGCGGTTAAGCCGCCTTTTGACGAAGCGGCAAGCAGCGGTCTTTGGAAAGGAAAAGGCGTTTCAGGCCTTTCGATTTCGATTAGCTTTGAGGGTTTGCGCTTCGTTGGAGAGACTGAAAGTGGCCACGCACAGCTTTCTCCGCTTTGGGGCGCAGGAAAAGAGGTTGATGTTGAAGCCTTTCAGCGTGGCGAGACTAACCCCTATTTGGCGGGAAAGTTTGTTATCGCTTCATTAGAGGAATCTGCACCTGCACAAGACGATGCGACGTATAGCGGCACATTGGAGAATGCGGGCGAGCCTTCGACGTATCCAGGGAAAGTGTGATGTTTTATTGAGTGAGCGGCGCAAATGCTGTGCGGCTCACTTCTTTTTACAGAGGCTATCAAAGAATGGAGAAAAGAGTAATAAATGGTTCTGATCTTTTAATCCGTCATGACGGTTTTGACGTTGCGCACTGCACAAGCCATACGGTTACATTTAACAGCGAGACGAAAGTGCGCACAGTTAAACCGATTTTCGAACTTCCGAAAAGCGATGAAGCGTGGAAAAATCAAGGCGTTGCTGCTCTTTCCTGTTCAATCAATTTTGAGGGTTTGCGCGCCGTTGACGATTTTCGGTTTGATTATATTTTGCAGAAACTTTGCATGGCCGTGGAGTTTCTTGTTGAAGCGTATCAGCGAGACTCGCCGACCCCGTATATAACTGGCGACTTTGTTCTCACTTCTTTAGAAGAGACGGCAGCAGCACTTGAGGATGTAGTATACAAAGGGACTTTTGAAAGTTCTACGATTTTATCTTATGATTCAAATGAATTAGATTTATAAAAACAGAAAAAATGAAGAAAACACAAATCACAATTAACGGGAAAAGTTTCCCTTGTCGATTGACGATGGGAGCAATGTTGCGATTCAAGCAAGAGTACGGCAAGGAAGCGACAGAGATAGAGGATGGCAATGTTAGTGAAATGTGCGCGTTGCTTTGGCTTAGTGTCAAATCATCTTGCTCCGCCGATGGTGTCGAGTTTGATTTATCGTTGATTGACTTTGCCGACAGATTGAGCAAAGACGATTTGACGAAATGGGCGGCCGACTTATCGGATGAGGCTATAGCGGACGAAGAGGACGACGAAAAAAAAAGCCGTTAAATATCTATGAGTTGTTGGGGGTGGCTTTAGCAAATGTCAGGCTTTCTTTTGATGATTTTTGCAGGCTAACCCCCGACGAGTTTTCGGCGATTTACAAAGAGTATCAAGCAGCGCAGGAGGCGCGATACAAGGACGAGTGGGAAAGAATGCGACTATTGGCGACAATTGCGATTCAGCCGCATGTAAAAAATAAGCTAACACCTCAAAAAGTCTTGCCGTTTTCGTGGGATGAAGGCGAAAAAAAGAAGCAAAAGCCCGCCGAGGTTTTGACGGCCGAGGAACACCGCAAGAGATTCGAAGAATTTATGAAAATGCGAAGAGAGTATGGCGAAAGAGATAAAATTTAACGTAAAACTTTCCGTAGACGGCAAAGAGCAGCTGGTTTCAGCAACGACAACCGTAGCAGATTTGCGAAAGGTGACGCAGTCAGCGCGCGCAGATGCCGTGCGTTTGCGTGATGAGTTGTTAAATTATACACAGTCCGTACAAGCAATACAGAATGTCGCGGGCGCGTTCTCTTCGCTTGTAGGCGTACTTAATAGCGTAACCGATGAAAGCCGTGCCTTTGGCGGAGCAATGCGCGTAGCCAACACGATGGCCGGCAAAGACGCGGCAGGATTCGAGAAACTCAAAGGGCAGGTTTCCGAACTTTCAAAACAAATACCTATTGCGCGTGATGCGTTGGCGAATGGCCTTTATCAGGTCGTAAGTAACGGTGTTCCCGAGGACAATTGGCTTGCGTTCCTTGGCACTTCTGCGAAGTCGTCAGTCGGTGGCGTTGCCGATTTGGGCGAGGTCGTAAAGGTCACCTCGACAATCGTAAAGAACTACGGCTTGGAATGGGCAGAAGCGCAAGATATTCAAGACAAAATCCAACTTACGGCCAAGAATGGTGTAACGTCCTTTGAGCAGTTGGCGCAAGCGTTGCCGAGCGTTACGGGTCAAGCCGCGCAGTTAGGCGTGTCTTTGGATGAAATGTTAGCCGTAATGAGTACGCTAACGGGCGTTACGGGTAACACTTCGGAAGTCTCGACGCAGTTAGGCAGCGTTTTGACCGCACTAACAAAAGAGACAGAGAAGTCGCAGCAGATGGCAAAGGAAATGGGAATTTCCTTTAACGCCGCAAGTGTGCAGGCGGCAGGCGGTTTACGCAACTTTTTGCAAGATTTAGACAAGTCAGTAACGGCGTACGCGTCAAAAAGTGGACAGCTCAAAGATTCAATTTACGCAAAACTCTTTGGCCGTTCTGAAGCTATGCGCATGGTCAATGCGCTAACAGGTCAGCTGCAGGCGAAATTCGATGAAAACATTACAGCCTTGCAGAATAGCGCGGGGACGATGGAAAACGCTTTTTCAAACGTTGCAAATACGGGGTCTGCGGAATTGCAAAAATTGACCAATAGATGGGCAGGGGTAAGCGATGCGATTTCAAATTGCGTTCGCTGGATTCAGCCGTTTCTAAATTTCGGCTCGCAATTCGGAATGACGGTGACTTCAATAGCCGCGGTAACTTTAGCGTTTAAGCGTTTGCACATTGCACAGAAGGCGGCGGCAGTCTCTCGAAAATTAGTAGACTGGGCGTCTTATGGAACGAATGCGACACGCGCAGCAGCAGCAAACAGAATTCTCGCAGGCTCTTTTACGTCAGTATCCGCAACCGCGCTGCAGGCAAAATTGGCCGTTCGCCAATTTTTGGCTTCAACCGCAATAGGCGTAGCGGTGGTTGCATTAGGCGCCGCACTCGCCTACTTTATGTCAAAAGCAGATGAGGCGGCGGAGGAAGTAAAAGAATTTAGCGATGCAGAGGACGCTTTCAAGACGAAAGCGGGTGAAGTAAAAGTTGCTTTAGATGGAGAGCGAAAGAAATTAGAGGGGTTAATAAAAGCTAAGAAAGACACTCGCAAAGAAGTAGATCATCTCAATAAGACTTACGGCGAAGTATTCGGCCAACACAAGACGGCGGCTGAATGGTACGATATTTTAACGCGCAAAAGCAAAATTTATGCGCGGCAGGTAGGTTACGAGGCTAAGGTGCGCGTACTCTCTACGCGTTTAGCAGAGGCGCAACTTGAATTGGAAGAAAACTATTTGCGGCGCCGTGAGCTTTGGGCAAAAGGGCAGGCACAGCGGACAGAAAAGCGCGTCGCAGTTGATACGCAAACTGACAAAGTCACTTCTTACGAAGTGCGGTATGACACGGCGGCATACACGGCTTTGAAAAAGGCAGCAGCGGGAAAACCCGCTGAAATTCAGCGTTTACAAGCAGAACTTACAAAAGCCGCGCAGCAATTTGCAAGCACTTCGGCAGAGTTGTCCGCGCCAATCCAAAATGGCGGAAATGGTAAAGGGAAAGGCAAAGACAAGAGTAAAGGCGCAAAGGAAAAAAAGCCCGTATCCAATCCAAAAACGCTTGAGGAACTCAACACAAATATTGACTATTACAAGAAGAAGATAGCCACGGCGAGCGACGCGGAGAAAGAGAAAATCCGCGCAAATATCCAAATTTGGCAAAAGAAGAAAGACGCTATCGAGTTAGCGCAAAAGGCGGCGGAACGTCCTTTGAAAATCGAGACGCTGGAGGACACGGAAAAGGAAATTAACTATTTGCAGGCGGCGCGCAAATTGGCGACAAAAGACCAAATTGCGTTATATGATAAGCAGATAGCGAAAGTCGAGCTTCTCGCGGCCACGATGCAGCGTCCTGAAACGTTGCAGAGCCTACAAGATGTAGACAAGGAGGTCGAGTATCAGCAAAAATTGAGAGCGACAGCATCCAAAGAGGAGATAGGCAACATCGATAAGGAAATAAAGCGCCTTTCGATTTTGCGTAACCATATAGAAAACGCGGGCGTTATCGAAATGCCCGATGAATCGTTACGCACTTTTGACCAACTTAATGCGAAGTTATCTTATTACAATGAGTTGCTGCAGCAGGCGACTACAGATGAGCGGGAGGAAATTCAAAACCACATTTCCGATTTAGAGGCGATAAAGAAAGCGTGGGACGAAGCTCTCGCGACAATGCGAAAGCCAGCCGAGATTAGCGCGCTTTCTACTTTGTCGCAACTTGATGAAGCTATACGTTACTATCAAGACGTACAGACGCGACAGACGGAGGAAGAAATATCAAATACGCAGCGCGTAATAAATGCGCTTGAGAAAAAGCGCGCAGCCTTGCAGCGAAGTGTTGATTTGCCTAAAATGCAGGCAGAGGTCGGACAGATACAAGATTTGCCCGAGCGTGAAATGAAAATCAAAATCCGCGCAATAGGCGTGGAGGCGCTCACGGAGAAAATCCGCGAGCTGAAAACGATGCTCGCAGACGAGCAAAACCCGCTAACCGATGAGCAGCGCAAATCTGTAGAAAGCTTGATTAGCACGTACAACGATTGGCGGCAAGAATCTGTGAGTACGTTTGACGAAATACGTAAAGGTTGGTCGGGCGTGGAAGGTATTGCAGAAGGTATAACAACACTTTCCTCAATCCTTGAGGGCAACGCGAATGCATGGCAGGTTATTTCAGGAGTTGTAAACGCCTTCTTCTCAATAATGGATGGTTTTTCAAAAATTGTTGATATAGTAAACGCTTTCACAATAGCGACAGAGGGCAGCGCCGTAGCACAAGCAGCAAGCGCAGCAGCATCCACAGCAAGCGCAGCAGCGACAGCTGCAGACACTTCTGCTTCAATAGCCAATACGGCCGCAAAGTCGGGCGAAGCGATTGCGGAGGCGACAAAGAGTGGATCAAAATTGCCGTTCCCCACAAACCTAATTGCGATAGGTGCAGGCGTTGCGGCAGTTGTTGCCGCTTTGGCTCTAATTGGTCGCTTTGAAAGTGGCGGAATTGTCGGCGGAAACTCACCTACTGGCGACAAGCTGCTCGCACGCGTCAATAGCGGCGAAATGATATTAAACAAGAATCAGCAGCACAAGTTGTGGAAAATGATAAATGCGCCGCGGTTGACTTATCCTAAAGTTGTTGCGCCAAAATTGCAGCCAAACTACACATTCAATGCAACGGCAGTGCATACAGCGAGAGAGACAGGCGGGAATTTCCGCTTTGAAGTTGAGGGCCGAAAATTAGTTGCAGTATTATCAAACGAGACGCGGCTGGCGAGCAAGAGCGGCCGCCGAACAAACATAATAGGATAGACTATGTTTTTGTATGGAAGTTTCATAAATAAGCGTGGCGAAAAGATAACCGTAAATATTTTGACAAATAAAGATAGGTCAAAGTCTTTAGAGATTGGCGGGTCGGAAAAACGCGTCTATTTCACGGGTGACCCCGTGGAAATTACGGGCGAAATAAACAACACTTTCGACCACTTAATTAGACACAGCGCAACAATTCACTTGCTTGCAGCAGAATTTATGCCTGATCTTTTCCAAACCAATGCGCGCGATTCTGTTGTAAACATTTTTCGCAACGATGTTTGTATTTTCGCAGGCTTTTTAGAGCCACAAGTATACAGCCAACAATACAACGCGCGCTATGATGAGTTAGAGCTTTCTTGTATCGACGCGCTTTCCGCGCTGCAATACTCGAGCTATAAGGACGTATCGAGCAAGACGGACTACGCGACGATTAAGCCGCAGGCGCAGCAGCGCACATTTTACGATATTATACTATCAATACTCGATGGCGTTTGCGCAGGCTTGGATATTAGCGGAATTTCTGTCCCGCGTTTTCTCTTCGATGGTTCAAAGAGGATGAGCGCAGATGCAACTTCGCCCGATGTCTTCAAAGGTATTTCTATTTCCGAATTGTTGTTTTTAGGTGAAAAAGAGACAGACGTATGGAAGCAGCAGGCAGTAGTAGAAGAGATTATGCGTTATCTAAACTTGCATATTATGCAGGTCGGATTAGATTTTTACATTTTTTCTTGGCGAATGTTTTCGGCGGGTCTTGCGTTTTCTTGGCAGAACTTAAAAACGGGTGAGACGTTGGAAGCGGCGCACAAGGATGTGGAGATTTCGCTAAACAACGTAACCGATAGCGATACGAGTATCAGCGTTGGCGAAGTGTACAACAAAGTTTCCGTTACTTGCAAAATAGAAGCGCGTGAAAGTGTTGTGGAAGCCCCCTTGGAAGAAAGCGCGTTAGGAGATTATTATCCACGTTTTCAAAAATACTGCACGGAAATTTCGGTAGATGGACAAGGCAATCGTGCGATTGATGCCTTCTACAATATGACGCACGACAAAGACACTACATTTGAAGGCGCAAGTATTACAGATTGGTTTGTGCGGGTCAAGAAAAGTAAAAATTGGGTTTTCCCCGCAGGCTTGGAACTAACGGATGATCTTGTCGAAGACTTTTGCAAAAACGGCGAAAATCAGCAAGCTCTGCCAAATCATTTAGGCACAGCAGGCGGCGCGGCGATTATTTCCCTTGGCAGTTTGGAAACAAAAATGGAGAAGACTGACAATACACCGCCTGCAAAAGTGCCGATGACCGACTACATGGTATTTGCCATAAACGGAAACGGCAAAAACAAAGAGGATGAGGCTTCACCAACGACCGAGATTTTGAAGGCTAAAATGCCGATGGCATTGTACAACGGCAACGCCGCGGGCGGCGTCTTTTCGCCCGCCGATGACGAGACTACAAACTACATTGTATTTTCGGGAAAAATCATCTTAAATCCGCTTATGAGGATGAGTGCGCCTTTTCACGAGTGCGCGCAAAAAGATTGGAGAAACATTCACTTCTACGATGAAGTCGGCGACCACTTGCGCAAGACGGTATACTCAAAGACACATGAGGACGGCAGATATTATACGCGTAAATATTGGGAGGCAAAAACGCCGCTGGATGAAGTTGTCGTTGCTCCGATGTCTTACGGCCTTATTCCATTCTCAAACAAGGGGCAAGAGCTTTTCGAGTTCACGTATAGCGCGGCGGGCGATGCGACCGATAAAATTTCAAAAGTGGCCGTCCTTGCGTGCATGTTAATTATTGGCGACAAGTGCGTTGTCGAGAGCGGAAAACAAGGACAGGTGGGCGACTTCGAGTGGCGCAAATACAAGCCTTTGAGCGAGTGCGCAAACGAGGATGAGTATTACCAGCAATGCTTCTACATCGGCTTTGACCCAAAAATAGGCGACAAGCTCATCGGAAAAGAGTACGATATTCAGAATAATATTTTTTACACTTTCGGAATAGACGCGGAAGGGACGGCCATTCCGATACGCAAGGCGGACAAGGTAAGCGGCGCGGTAAAATTTATGATTTTAGGCCCAGTCAACACGATTTGGGACGGGGTGACCCGCCGACACCCTACATTCTTTAGGCACACGAAGTGGGGCGTCAAAAGCGTTCCACTGCTTGCGCACGTCAGCAATATTTTGCTAAAATCTTTTGAGATTAAGACGTATAGCGACAACGGCAAAATGGATAACGTGGCTAACAATGATGTAATTTACACAAGCGACACGCGCGAGGAGTTCTCCAACGGAAAAGATATTGAATTTAAGATAACTTCTGCGCTCACGGCGGAGGAGTGTAAGCGCTTAAATGTGCGCAACACGATAAATATTTCCACGCCTACAAACGAGGTAACAGGCGAGGCGCTTTTGACAATTTACGACACACTCTTTGCCGAGACGGCGAAGCCCGAGCAGTTGTACGTAAACGCGTACTATATGGAGTATCACATACCGCGCATCACCTTGTCGCAGCGCCTAACCGACACAGTAGACGCGGTCGGATATTTCTATAAATACCGCCACCCCGCCTTAGATAAGTCACTATTTGTGCAAAGTATTAGCCACAACTTGATGCACGGCGAAGCCGCACTTTTGTTGAAAACAGCCGCAATGTTAGATGATTAAATTATGATTGAAGTTAAGATAATAGCCAAGCCAAGAGTAGGCGGAGCCGCACAAGGCGCAGCAGGTGCAAACCGATACGCAGGCAGCGGCGCGACGGATGAGGCCAAACACGCAATGCGCGCAGATAAGGCAGATTTTTCCGAGGCCGCCGAGTATGCCGCCCGCAGCGGCTACGCAAGCCGCGCAGCTTTCGCCGATGATGCCTACAAGTGGGACGGCGCGCAATTTGACGACTATTTAGACCAACCAACGCGCAAAAAAGACGCGCCTACTTTCGAGGGAGTAACGGCCGAAAAGTTCGGCGGCAAAACGCCCTTTGTCGATGGCGTAATGGGGCAAGGCTATAAGATGTGGGAGGATGCGCACGGCGCCCACGCGTGTCTTGACGAGTTGACCCTTCGGCGCAGCCTGACTGTCCCCGAGTTGCGTTTTAATAGAGTAAGCGTATACACGGGTATTCGCTGGGACACTTGCGGCGGCGGCTTGATTGAAGAAGTTTTGCAAAAAACAGCAAGCGCGGGCGCGGCGTACTTAAAACTTGAAGACGGCGAAGCAGGCGCTATCGAAGTCGGCGACCTTTGCATGGGAATTTGGCACGACACAGCAGGCGGCAACGCTACAGCGACAACGGACGATAGGCGCGGGCGATTTGCCTTTCGCGGTTTTAAGACCGTATTTTTTAGAATAGACACTATACCGCAACAAGACGCAGCAGGCAAGGATAATAGCGATAAGCACTACTTCACATATGTTTTGCGCGCAGACGCAGCGCAGATTCACCCCTTTGCGCAAATGCACTTTGCCGCGCGGGGTAATGTAAGCAACGCGGAACGGCAGGCCTTCACGTACACAACGACCGAGTACACATTGATGCTTGCAGGCGTAAACGATTGGGAATTTTCGGAAAACAATTACAAGCGAATTGCAGGGCGGCTTGATGGTTTTTCTTTTGCCGGCAAAGCCTTTCACGGCCACGGCGAGGTGCTTTGCGATGCTTACATTTACGGAGCAATTGAACAGTTCGAGAACGCGCCTATTGAAGCAGTATTGCATTCATCGAGAGGCGAAACGCTTGTAGAGGGTGAGGAAACAGCGCTATCTATTTCAGTGCGCAAAGGCTTTGCCGATATTACAGATAGCGTCACAGATTGGCAGTTACTTTCAGATGCTGGAATGATGCGCGCAAATGTGCATTTCCCGACAACGATAACTTACAATGACTTGTCGAAAAATAGCGCAAGTACGTTATTCACAGTCACGGGACGGACGCAAGACGGTAAAACCTTGCGCGCTTCTTTGGCGATTAAGAAAGTGAAGAACGGCGAACAGCCGATAGTATTGCAAGCCTACATAGCGCGCGGCAGCAACTTTTACCACGAGGGGCAAGCCTTTGTGGCAGAAATGAGGGCGGCTGTTTTCCGTGGCGGAAAGGATATTACGAGCGAATTTTCAAGCGCGCAAATTGTTTGGACACGCGAAAGCGAGGCAGGCACAGCGGCGGACGAGGCGTGGAATTTCGCGCACACGACAACGCGCGATAGGTTAACAATAGGCGCGTCAGACCTTAGCGGCGAAACGTCTTTTATCGTCTCTCTCTACGATGAGGCAGGCAGAGCGCAAGGCGCGCGCAGAGTTGGATTCTGAAAAAACATTAGATAAAATGGCGAAACTTGGACAAGAAAGGATAGGTTTTCATCAGATTAGGGACGGCCGCGACGGCGCAAGCGTGCGCTATTTGCGCTTGAATATCAGTTTATCCTTGCCGCTCTCGCGGTGGGAAGACCACGGCACGCAAGGCGCGCAGTCGGTTTGGGAAAATGTGCAAAATGTCAGTGAGTTGCGCGTGGGTGATGCTTGCATCCTCAAAGGCAGCGTAGCGGACAAAAAAGAGGCTACAGGCTTTTTGCATATGACAATAAAGGCGATAGACGGAGCAAAGGTGACCTGCAGCGGTGAGTTCTTCGTATACGCAGAGCCTGGCGAAGACGGAAAGAAGGGAGACAAAGGCGACAAGGGCGAGGCAGGAGAACGCGGCCTTGATGGCCCGCTTTTTTACCCCGCGGGCGTTTGGGATGCGGCAAAAACCTATGCACGAAATACAGATTCTGTCCCCTATGTGCTTTGGCCTGATTCGGAAAGCGGATCTTTCTATATGTTGCAGTCGCAGTCTTCGCGCGGTCAGCAGCCTAACACGGCTGCAGGCGCTACTGCTTGGCGCAAGGTAAACTATTTGCAAGAAGTTTTTGCAAAGGCGCTTGTTGCGCAATTTGGCCAAATTGGCGGAGTGATTTTTGCAGGTGATTACGCGATTTCGCGCCAAGGCACAATAAATGGTGCAGCCTCAACCGATTTCAAGCGTTTTAACGCGAATAACCCCAACAGCGGCGGCGGCTTTGTGCCGAACCTGTGCCTTGACTTCAGGACAGGTACGGCTTATTTGAATAAGGCCGTTTTGCGCGGCCAACTTAACGGCGTAACAGGCACTTTTGAGACCCTCACAGGCGTAAACAGAGGAGGCGCTTGGATGGGCAGTATAACATTTGCCCCCGCTGGTATTGGTTTAATCATTAACGGAATGACAAACTTTGTAGACTTGATGAGGTTGCGAAACGATGTCGTTCAAGAGCGTTACAAAGTTGTCGACGGCGATACGCGCGAGGCGTTCATTATGGCTGGTGGAATGTATGTACAGAACGCCTTTGGCGCTTGCAAACAAACCGCGATCTACATAGACGGAGACGGAACAATAATGCACGAACACTACGAGGGTTTGAGTGGTTATCGTTTTACCGATATTCCAATGCAGCACAAGACGGCCTCGAATGGCCGCGAGGTTTACGAAATTTCCTTACTAAATAATGCGGCTTTTTGCGACAATATACCCGTGGATTTGGTGGTAATTAACACGACAACGCCGCGTTACTATCAACTCAAAATTCCACTTGTATACAGCGGAAAAAAGGTAACAGTAATAAACACGAATCTAAACGGCGCGGCGGTAACGATTCTTTGTAATGGCCGCGATGTAGGCCTCGCCGCAGGTAAACAATGTACGTTTACGTTTGTACATCAAAATTGGAGCAACGGCGCACCCTTCGCTCACGAGACGCCGCACGTTGCGCAAACGCCTGGTGCAGGTTGGTATCCATCCGCGATTGGCGGTTATTAAAAAAGATGAGAGCATGAAAAAGTACACAAGAGCACCTTTACCTTTTCAGGGACAGAAACGATATTTTTTGCGCGACTTCGCAAAAGTTGTCAGTCTTTACCCCGAAGAGACTACGTTTGTAGATTTATTCGGAGGAAGTGGTTTGTTGGCGCACACGGCAAAATACGCAAGTCCTTCAGCGAGGGTAATTTACAATGATTTCGATAATTACGCCGCACGATTGGCCGCTATTCCCGAGACTAACCGACTTCGCGCAGAGATAGCCGCAATTCTGAAAGATTGTCCGCCAAAGAAACGAATACCAGAAGAGCAGCGTTCGCAAATATTGGAGATAATCAAGCGTGAAGAAGACGCAGGCAATTTCATAGATTACAAAACACTTTCAGGGTCTATTTTGTTTTCCGCGCGCTTTTCAACAGATTACGCCGATTTGTCAAAGCAGGTGTTTTATTACAACAACAAAACATTTCCGCTAAGCGCTGAAGGCTATCTTGAAGGCGTCGAACGGGTGAGCGAAGATTACAAAACGCTTGCGGCGAGATTTGCCGATGACAAGTCGGCCGTCTTTGTTTGCGACCCGCCCTATTTGTCAACCGATTGCAAAAGCTACGAAGGCTATTGGAAATTAACAGACTATCTGGATGTAGTGTCTTTGTTTGAAAATAGGCTCTTTATCTATTTCACATCCAACAAGTCGCAGATTGTCGAGCTGTTTTCGGCCTTAGAAAAATTCGGCACGCGCAACCCGTTTACGCAGTGTGAGAAAGTCGCGCGGAAAATGGTTTTAGCGGATAAAGGACGCGAATACGAAGACCAAATGTTTTACACTTTGCCAAATTGGCGATAAAATAGAAAAGGATGACCTTACAAATTTTCGAATACATTTTATCCGCGATTACAGCAATAGGCGGCTGGGAGACAATACGCTACTTTATCAACCGCAAGACCAACGCACGCAAGGAAGAGGCAGAGGCGGACAATGTTGAGTTCAGCGTTTTGCGTGAGGCGGTCAACTTTTTGCAAGAGCAGTTAAGAGACAAGGAGCAGCGTTTCGCAGAGCAGACGGAGCGAGTGCGCAGCCTCAACAATGAGGTGTTAGAAATCACAAAGGAGAAGGCGCGCCTCGAGTTAGAGATACAGCGTTACAAATGCGTGGTGAAAGGTTGCGCGAGCCGCGAGCCGCAAAACAATTATTAAAAGGAGGAAATATGGCAAATTACAAGGTATTAGTACCCTTCATCTTGAAGTTTGAGGGCGGTTTCGTAAATGACCCGAACGACCGAGGCGGAGCAACGAACAAAGGCGTTACGCTTGCAACTTTCATTCAGTTTCGCCGCAACCACGGCAGACCACGGCCAACGGTAGAAGATTTGAAGAGAATTTCCACGGATGAGTGGATGAGCATCTACAAGCAGTATTATTGGGATTTGGCGGCAGGCGATTTGATACACTCGCAAGCCGTTGCGAATATTATTGTCGATTGGACGTGGTGTAGCGGCGGCCACGCGCTCAAAGCAACGCAGCGCGTATTAGGATTGACACAGGACGGCGTTTTCGGCCCGCGCACTATCTTAGCGCTCAATGATGCAGAACCGCGCGCGTTGTTTGACAAGCTGAAAGCCGCGCGCCTTGCTTTCGTGGAAGCAATTGTGCGAAACAATCCAACGCAAGCGCGTTTCATTAACGGATGGCGCAGGCGAATTAACGCAATAACCTTTAACGGACTTTCGGTATGAGCAAAATTAGAATAATGGTTGCGGCGCTTGCAGTTGCGGCGCTTGCAGGCTGTAAAACAAAACAGCACACAATAAAAGAGACGACGTACACAGACACGACACGCGTAACGCTTGATAGCGCGAGAGCGACGAGCGAGAGCGCTTCAACAGAGACGACAGAGAGAACGCGCGCTGATAGTACGTTTGTTCAGTTTGTAGAAGGTGGCGGCGTTGTCGAAATTGATAGCGCAGGCACAATGCGCTTTTGGGGAGTTGCGGCCGTAAAGCGCGGCACGCACAGCAGAGCCAAGAAGCAGGCGCAGCAGGTATCCTCAACCACGGCCACGGCGTTGCGAAAGGATGAGAAGAAAGCAGTGCAGCAGGTGCAGCGCGAGGAGACACGGCCGCAGCCTAAACAGAGGCGCACTCTATTAGACAAAATACTAATCAGTGTAGGTCGCTCAGCTTGCTTTGTCGCCCTTGCATTCTTGATATACATTTACCTAAAACGCAAACTAAGATAGTAGTTCTTCATTTAATCTTTTGTTTTGCCCGTACCCGCGTTTTTGCTGGTGCGGGCTTTTTCGTTCCACAAAAAATGCCTATCTTTGGATTATTCAGCGTACTTTTTTCAAAGAAAATGCAGTTGTTCTACAATAGTTCTACGAATTGCAATAGATAGATAGATAAAGCATTGATAATTAGTTATAGTTGTGGTTTGATGTAGAAACAATGACCAAAAAGCGTAGCGATGAGGCTGGAAAAGTTTTTCTCACAATGAGGGCCGCAAGATTTACCGCGCAAGTATTTGTTCCCAACTACCTAAAACACAACGCAATGCAAGCCGCAGGAGACCGCAAGGAATAGCGAAAACTTCGTCCTAAATCCAAAGAAACCCGCCCGCCACAAACGCAAAATGCGCCTATCTATATATTTACTTTCCCCAAAATTTGGCTATATTTGCGCGCAAATGTTCTACAATAGTTCTACAAAAATGGTTACTTTCAAAGCGGAAGTTTACGCACATCAACGCCGCGCAGACGGCACGTACAACATAAAAATTCGCGTAACTCACAATCGAAAAAAGAAATACATCGCCACGCCTTGGTACGTCACGCGTGAAGACTTGACGCGCGGTCTAAAGCTGAAAAATACGCGCTACATTGACGCAACGGATGAGTTGATAAAGCGCTATCGAACGACTTGTAAC
>ERZ772920.264-NODE-264-length-30692-cov-9.894605_pt1 | contig 30692 bp, 37 predicted proteins | sample MGYA00511469_ERZ772920 | MGnify/ENA primary metagenome ERZ772920 (study PRJEB29015, sample SAMEA2738069) | human oral metagenome | biome: human oral; feature: human-associated habitat; material: saliva | place: China | collected 2216 ... | reverse complement strand
AATCGAGCGCGCGAATCACGTCCGCGCCCTTGAACGGGAACTGGCACGGGTTCAGACGCATGTGATCAAAACAGCGTCAGACCTGATCGATGCTGCCGCTGCGATTGCCGAGAAGTATGCGCAGACGCCCGAGCAGCGGATGAGCATCCGCAGGACCATCGGGGCTGTCGTTGACGAGCTTATCGACGGCCTCTACCCGCAGGCAGGAGAAGAACGCGATGAATGACACGATTGTCGCACCGCTGTGGGAGATCGGCCCCTTCGATCTGCCCCAGGCAGACATGCTCTCGCTTAACGGCAGAGCTGACCGCCGCACTCTCTCCCCGCGGATTCGGACACTGCGCATGCAGGCCCGTGTGATGGCCCGCGCGGCCCACTGCCCGACCTTCATGCGAGCGCGCCTCGTCGCGTGGGTTCGTTTCCCGGACGGACGCCGCCGCGACCTCCACAACTACATGCCCACCTTGAAGGCGCTCGTGGACGGCCTTGTGGACGCGGGCCTGCTGCCGGACGACGACGCGCGGCACCTGCAGGGACCGGACATGCGCCTCGACCCTCGCCACACCACCAAGCGCATGGGTATCCCCATGTGCTCGATCCGATTCACCGTCATGCCCTACGAAGAAAACGAGGAAGACCAATGAGCGGCGAAACAGTCGTCACCCTCGTCGGTAACCTGACCGCCGACCCCACACTCCGCTGGACACAGTCCGGCTCCGCCGTCGCTGACTTCACGGTGGCCTCCACCCCGCGAACCTACGACCGCAACGCCGGCGAATGGCGCGACGGAGACCCCCTCTTCATGCGCTGCTCCGTGTGGCGCGATGTCGCCGAGAACGTCGCCGAGTCCCTCCGCAAGGGCATGCGCGTCATCGTCGTCGGCCGCCTCACGCAACGCTCCTACGAAACGCAGCAGGGCGAGCGTCGCACGGTCGTCGAGCTGCAGGTCGACGAGGTCGGCCCCTCCCTACGCCGAGCTCGCGCACAGGTCACCAGACACCCAGCAGCCGACGGCGGGGCAGGATACCCGCCCCCGCCTCCACCTGCGTCCACCCAGCCCACGCAACAGGCCCCGCAGGCACCGCAGCAGCCCGCGCCCCGCCAGATCGTCCAAGAGGACCCCTGGGCACGCCAAACCCAGCAGGAACCCGTCTGGGAACCCCCGTTCTGATGGCCGCCACCCACGAGCGAACAGGCTGGGGAATCAACCCCACCGAGCTTGACGAGAACCCCCGGCGCTGCCCCAAATGCGAGGCTCCGATACTCCCGGGCCGGGCACTGTGCCACCCCTGTTACGTCCGGGCCGAGCAGCAACGCCGCGCCTTCACGGAGCGAGCGTGGATGACGAGGAACTACCCCGACTACAGGCCCCGCAGCCTGTTCCCTGAAGACTACGACCAAGAGGAGGTGACCAGATGACCTGCAACGACTGGACGCCGCGCGTGTGTGACTCATGCGGCGGCGCAATCAACCCCGTCACCGGCGAATGTCGGTGCTCAGACTAGAAAGCGACACACATGTTCTTCCAACTTGGAGACGAGCTCCGGGGCAACCCGAAGATTCAACGCCTCGCCCGCCGCGCCATGACCGGGGACCTCAGCGGCCTCGCCGCACTCGGCATGTGGGCGCTCGCGGGGACGGCCTGCCAGCAGGCGCTGACCGATGGAGTGATTGCGGTCGAGACGCTCGTCTCGGACACGCTCAATCTTGAAGTGGCGACTCAGCTGGCGGGGATGCTCGTCGAAGAGGGTCTGTGGCATGCGCCGGGGCACTCGTGCGAACGCTGCGTGCAGCCGCCGCCTGGCTCGTTCATCTTCCATGACTGGTTCGACCTTCGTTACGACCGTGGCGAAGACGTGCGAGTCACGAGAGGGAAGCGTGCTGAGCTGAAAAACAGGAAGATCACAGATGCTGTGTGGCTGCGCGATCGCGTCGGCGGTGTCGAGCGCGGCGGCAACATGACCGCGCCGTGCAGATACTGCGGCACGAAGGTGCAGCGCAAGGACCGCAGCACGTGGCAGTACGACCATGTGGAACCGACCAAGTACATTGGCGCGGCAAACATCGTGATCGCATGCACGGACTGCAACAAGCAGAAGCAGCAGCGCACGCCTGCCGAGGCGGGCATGGTGCTTCATCGCCCTGGGTGGATGCCCGGGCAGGCGGACTGGTCAGCGCCTCCAAAGAGCGTTGAGCGGCACACGGTCGAGGACACGCCGCGTCGCGGCGGAGCTGTCATGGTCGAAGCCGGGAGGGACGCGAATCCCGTCGAGGGGACGCCCTCGGGTCAGGTCGAATCCTCCCTCCCTTGGAATCCCAGCAGCCCCGCCGCCGGCACGGACGTTGATCTCCCGGACGCTCACGCGCTCGACTGGGGGCAGGCAGCAGGCGAGGGAGGCGAGGATCCCGTCGAGGCTAACGCCTCGGGTCAGGTCGAACCCGCCCCCAGCCTGCGCCGCGCAAACCCACTCCGACCTGCGACGGCACCTGCGGCAGCCGCAGCGGCAGCCGCGACGGCAACAAATCCTGCCGCAGCGGCAGCCGCAGCGCAGGAAAATCTTGCCGCGACGGCAGCAAAGCGGGTGTCTACGCGCGCACGCGCGTGTCAGGGCAGGGAGGGGCAGGGCAGGGAACTAGATAGGGAAGGGTCTGGCTGGGAGACTGGCGGGGCCGGGCAGGGTGAGCCTGCCTCACCCCGCAGGCGTAGGCCACGACGCAAACGTCAGGTGAGAAATCCTGGCGCTTCCCCTGAAGGTTCTCAGTCCATGCCCAACCCCTCATCTGCTGGTCTGGCGGGGGAGGCTCCTAGCCCGCAGGTTGGTGGACAGTGGGGGTCGCCCTGGTACCAGTGGCGAGGTCGTCCCCCGGTGGACGATGAAGCCGTGTGCCCGATCCATGGGGCCGACGTGCCCTGCCGTCTCTGCCTTGAGGAGGAGCCGTGCTGAACCGCGTGTGCTCATCCGGGTGTGCATCGCCTGGTGAGCATCTTCCTGACTGCCAGGATGACTCGTGCCGGGGCTGCGCCCCGAGTCCGGCTTACGTCGGCGTCTTGTGCGCCCGCTGCTGGGGGAGACTCCAAGCCGTCGTGCGCACGATGCCGGCACTCGTCGGCGAGCTGATGAGCGGGGATGATGCGCCCTCGGCGGTCTCATCCTCTGGCGGTGGTCGCCCGCCTGGCTCGTCCTCGCTGTACCCGCAGCAGAGGGCAGCAGCCGACGAGCTCGCAGCCGCGCTGGCCTCATGGTGCATCCAGGCAGGCGAGCATATCGGCGTGGAGGCTCCTCGGCCGTCCGGTCTGTGGTGGTCGAGCCCTGGTCGCAAGATCGACTCGGAGACGGGCGAGGCTTACCTCGTGGAGGCAGAGCCGGTCGGCATCCGTGTCCCGGAGGCGCTGACCGAGCTCGTCCGCTGGATTGACCCGCTGCTCGACCGTGTCGCGGCCGCCCCGTGGGCGCCCGAGATGCTTGCCGACCTGGCTAGGCTCGATGCCGGCGCACGCGCAAGGTGGGCAGTCGAGGAACCAGAGCGGCACGTGCAGGACATCGCCTGCCCGTCGTGCAACGCCTACTCGCTCGTGGTCACGCCCGTCCGAGTCGTCGGCGGGCAAGAGCAGGTCACCTGCTCGCGCATCTCCTGCGGGCGCGTCCTGTCCTCCCAGGACTGGGAACGACTGCGCGCCTGGTCGGTGCTGGTCGCTCGCATGTCAGCAAAGGCCGAGGAGACATCGGCATGATCGTGGCGGGGGAGGAGTGGGAGCGCCAGTGCGATGTGCCCAAGCATGTGCCCGGCCTCCCCGCGTCAACGGTCCGGGTGTGGGCAGCGGCAGGCCGGGTGCGGTCGGTCAAAGTCGGCGGCTCCGTATGGGTATCCGTCGAGGACGTGCTAGCGGCTGCGGCCTCGTCGCGCCGCCGCTGCACGACACGACACGCGAACCAGGTGAAGGTTGATTGACAGCAGCGCAGGGCAGTTGTAACATCTGTGCCAACGGCAGAAGTGTCGAACAAGCCCCGAGGTGGTTACCGCCCGGGGCTTTCGCGTACCCGCCGGACCGGCGAGCTTCGAGAGGATGAAGCGTCATGGCTTGGTCATCGAGCGATCGTGCATCGCGGCTCCCGCCTGACTGGGACGAGCGCCGCGCCTTCGTCCGAGCCCGCGCAGGCGGCAGGTGCGAAGCGCTCCTGCATGACGGGACGCGCTGCCCTGCAGCTGGTGCCGAGTGCGACCACATCACACCTGGTGACGATCATCGAGCGACGAACTTGCAGTGGTTGTGCTCGTGGCATCACAAGCGAAAGACTCAGCGAGAAGCCGCGGCTGCATTAGCCGCAGAGCGGGCGCGAAACGCCCCACGCAAGCGCAAGCATCCCGGCCTCATCGACTAGACCCCCACCAGGGACCCCCTCCCCACCCAACTCAGACACCGTCAAGAGCTGTCGGTTTTTGTTTGTACGGGTCTGGGGAAATATCAACTGCTCGTAAGCGTTGCTAGCTCAACGCAAACGCCGGGTCGTGGGGTGAGGGCGTGGGGGAATTTAGAGGGGTGCTAGGGTGCCGTCCTGGTACACATTCTCCGTGACGGTGATGTATCGCCCCTGCGAATAGAACTCGATCCGCTGCCCACGCCACATGCGCTTGAAGCCACGCTGCGGGGCGGCTGTCCCCCAGATGTGCAGACCGCGCCCAGACGGCGACATCTCGACATACGAGCCCTCGTAGTACGCGAGCAGAGCGCGAGCGGCCTCGTTGGGGATGCCGTGCTCATCGAGGCAACCGTCGAGGTCGATACAGCCGATGCCATCCCCGAGGACGAACCCCAGGGGAGTGCCAGTCGCGCTCGCGGCCGCGTGAGTGCTCCACGTGCTCGGGTCAGTAACTGAAGCCCAACGGCCGGTGCGCGAGCACACGGGGCGCTTATCGATGTGGTTGACCCATCGTGGACGGCTGGTGAGTTCCATGGGCAGGCCTTGTGGGGCCTGCGTCTGCGCGGCGCGGTGGTGAGCGACCCGGCATCGGGCCGAGCAAAAGCGCGCGTCCACTCGCGCCCATTGTTTGAGCGGAGCCGAGCAGTGTTCGCATGTCCTCACGCCTCCTATTGTAACGGATAAAGCGTTGATATTCTGCGGATTGGAGGGGTAGTTATGGCTGGACGTGGCCCCGCGCCAAAGCCGAAGGGCTCGCGAGCTCGCCGGAACAAAGACCCCCAAATCCTGCGCATCATCACGGCACAGCCAGTCAAGCAGCCCTCACTGCCGGTCATCGAGCAAGTCGTGCTCGACGAGAACGGCAAACCGAGGAAGAAGCGCTTCACGTGGCCGACGATGACTCGCCGCTGGTGGAAGATGTGGGGCGAATCCCCACTCAGTGCGGAGTACACCGAGACTGACTGGTCATTCCTCCTCGACACCGCTTACCTGCATGCCCTGTACTGGAAGGGCGATTTCCGCCAGGCCGCTGAACTCAGGCTGCGTGTCGCGAAGTTCGGTGCAACCCCCGAGGATCGTGCCAGGTTGCGGATTCAGTTCGCGGTGGCCGATACCCTCGAAGACGACGCCGATACCGCCGTTGATGATGTGGCGCCCGTTTCTGCGCGTGCGCGCAGGCGACAGAAGAAGCTGAGGGCGGTGTAACGTGCCCTGGATGCCGATCGACGAGGACGATGAGTTCCCGACGCTCGGATACGACATCGCGGACTGGATGATGGAGTTCCTCCTCATGCCAGACCGTGACGAGGACAGCGAGGAACACATCCCGTTCGTGCCCACGCAAGAACAGATTGAGTTCCTCGCGAGGCTGTACGAGCTGGACCCAGACACGGGCCGTCGAGTGAAACAGCGCGCGGTGCTGTCGCGTCCGCGTGGGTGGGGCAAGAGCCCGTTTATCGCGGCGATCTGCTGCGCCGAAGCGATGGCCCCCGTTCTGTGTGACGGGTGGGATGCTGAGGGGCAGCCGGTCGGCGTGCCGTGGTCGACGCGGCGCACGCCTATCGTGCAGGTCACGGCGACCACCGACGACCAGACGGCGAACACTTGGGACCCGTTGCTCGAAATGCTGCGTGGCTCTCCCGCCGAGTCGGAGTACGGCCTCGACCCGATGGACAGCTTCGTTGCCCTGCGTCGCGGCCGCATCGAGAAACGAACATCCTCGGCGACCTCCGTCAAGGGTGCGAAGGCCGTTATGGCTGTTATGGACCAGACGGAAACGTGGCTGCCGTCGAACGGCGGCCCGAAGCTGGCGAAGACACTGCGTGCGAACGCGGATAAGCTCGGCGGTTTGACGATCGAGACCCCCAACGCCTACACGATCGGCGAACGCTCGGTCGCGGAGACAACAGCGCGATTCTATGAGCTGATCAAGGCTGGCAAGGCCAAGCCGGAAGCTGCTCGGGGCTTGTACTACGACCACCGTGAGGCCCCGCTGGACACCGACATCTCGGACCGTGAATCGCTCATCAACGGTCTGCGCATCGCCTACGGAGACTCGGCAGCCGACCCCAGGGGATGCGCGATCCACGAGCCCGAGTGCGAACCCGGCTGGGTCGACATCGAGCGCATCGCGGATAGCTTCTGGCATCCGGATAACGATCCGGCGGACATGTGCGCCAACTTCCTCAACCAGATCAACAGCGCGTCCGACGCATGGCTCACGATGCCGGAGCTGCGAGCCATCGAAGACCACACGAAGCAGATCAGCTCCACCGAGCCGATCACGCTCGGCTTCGACGGCTCCGAAGGTAGGAAGATCGGGATCGCGGATGCCACGGTCCTGATCGGCTACTCGGTGACGCAACGGCACCTGTTCAAGGTTGGGATTTGGAGCCAGCCAGACGGCCCTGCAGGCGAGGGGTGGCAGCCGCCCCGCCTCGAAGTGGAACAAACCGTCCGAGAGGCCTTCGAGCGATTCAACGTCGTGGGCTTCTACGCGGACCCGTCGGCTGGCTGGGCTCAGGATGTGAAGGGCTGGGAGGCGCGCTACTCGCGCCGCCTGCGCGCCAAGATCAGCGCGTCCGAGCCGATCCGGTACCCGCAGCGCAACGTCAGTAAGACCTGCGAAAACTTCGCGCAGCTCTTGTCCGCGATCCATCAAGGCCTCGTCACATACGACGGCGACCCAACGATGACCGCGCACCTGCTCAACGCCCGCAAGTCGCCCAGGCAATCGGGCTACGTCCTCGTCAAACCTGCGGACGACCAAGACTACTCGAAGATTGACGCCGCATGGGGCGCCATGTTCGCCTACACAGCCGGACTCGACGCCGTCGGCAAGGGTGCAGCCAAGCAAACCAGTCGCCGCGCTCCGAGGCGGCTCTACTAACACGCACTGGGGGAGGAGGCCCCACCTCATGACGAAAACGCCCGAGGAATGGCTTGCCTACCTCACTGCAAAGATGGATAAGGAGCGTCCGCGAACGGACCTCCTGCGCTCCTACACCAACGGGTCATCCCCCCTGCCGGAGATGGGCCCTAATCTCGCGAAGGCGTGGCTGAAGTTCCAGCGGCGTGCGCGCACCAACCCCGGCAAACTCGTCGTGTCCGCGCTCGTGGATCGTCTCATCCCTAACGGGGTGACGGTCGGAGCCAGCGAGGACAGCCCTGCCGCGCAGGCAGCAACGCGCATCTGGCGCGACAACCGCCTCAAAGTGGTCTTCTCGGACGCAATCTGGGACGCAGCAACCCTCGGCCACGGCTACCTCCTGGTCACCCAGGACGAAGACGGCCGAGCATGCGTCACCTACGAGCGGCCCGAACACATGTACGTCGAACCGGACCCGGTCCGCCCCTGGCGCGCGCTCGCGGCCGTGAAGGTCTGGCGAGACCAGGCGGCCGGCCTCGACCACCTCGTGATGTGGACCCCGGGTCTGCGCATGTCCTACACGCGCTCGGCTTACGACAAGTCGCGGCAGCTGATCTCCCGTGTGTCCGGGGACTGGCGTCTCGACCTCGGCGGCGTCCAGCCCTTCGAGGGCGCTCCCCCGGTCGTGGTCCTAGAAAACAGGTTCGGGATGGGCGAGTTCGAGCACGTGCTTGACCTGATCGACCGCATCAACTGGCAGACGCTGCAGCGCCTGGTCATTATCTCGATGCAGGCGTTCCGCCAGCGCGCGCTGAAGTCTGCTGAGGGATCGGCTGGCCTGCCCGCCGAGGATGAGTCCGGGAACGCGATCGACTACCAGGCGATCTTCGAGCCCTCACCCGCCGCTCTCTGGGAGCTGCCCCCGGGCGTGGAAATCTGGGAGTCCTCCCAGACGCAGATCACCGAGATTCTCAACGCGACCAAGGACGACTGGCGCGAATTGGCCGCCGAGACCTCAACGCCGCTCTCGATCATGCTCCCGGACTCCGCAAACCAAAGCGCAGCGGGAGCTGAACAGCCGCAGAAGGCCCTCCTCTCCAAGGCAGGCGACAGGATCGAGCGCTTCAAGCCCGCGCTCGCCTACCTCATCGTCAAGGCGCTCGCGGTCGAGGGATACGCGCTAGGCGAGGCAGAGACCGTGGAGGTCCTGTTCGTCCCGCCGCACGCTGTCTCCCTCACCGAGAAATACGCTGCGGCCGTCCAGGCACGCAACGCGGGAGAGGCGCTCGAAACCATCCAGCGCAACATCCTCGGATACTCGCCGGAGCAGATCGCACAGGACAAGCAACGCCGTGCTGAGGAGCAACTCGCACTGGCGTTCGCGCTCCAAGACAAGCCGCAGCCACAGCTGACAGACGAGGCCACAACCCCGGGAACGGGGGGGGGAGACCCAGCAGACCTGAAACTCAGGTTTGACGCCCTCGGCACGGCGATCCGCGCCGGCGTCGCTCCCGAATCGGCATCACAGGTCGTCGGCCTCGACGGAATCCGATTCACGGGCGCCGTCCCCGTCGCACTCAGGCTCCCAGAGACACAGTCAGCGACACTCGAGGAGAAGTAGAAATGCCGGACCTGGACTCGCTCAACCGCCTCACTGAGGCCTATGACAGCCAGGTCCACGCAATCCGACAGCAGATCACCGCCTTCGGGCAGGCCTACTGGGACTCACTCCCGCACTACAGGACCAGCGCCGTCGAGGACATGATCCAAGCGATCACCCCCAGAGTGACCGCAGGCCAGCTCCGCATAGCCGACCTGACGCGCGCATATCTCGCCCAGTGCGCCCGCGAACTTGGCTGGAAGGTCGTCCTCCCACCCATCGACCAGGACGAGATACGCGGCGCTCGCGGCGTAGACCCGCGCATCGTCTACCGTCGCCCAGCCGTCGACGTGTACACCGCGCTCGCGGCTGGCAAGCCTCTGCCGCAGGCTGCGGCAGAGGGGCGGCTGCGGCTCACGCAGCTGATCGGTGGGGACATGCAGCTGTCGAAGGTGCATGCGTCTCGGCAGTCGATGCGGGGCTACCCCGAGGAGGGGCAGTTCTACCGGCGTGTGCTCACGGGGCGCGAGAACTGTGCCCTGTGTGTCGTGGCCTCGACGCAGCGCTATTACCGTGGTGACCTGCTGCCGATTCACCCGGGGTGTGACTGTGGGGTGCAGCCTCTTCCTCCGGGCCTGGCGGTCAATCAGGTGATTGACGAGGACTTGCTCGAGCAGGTCCACCAGATCACGGCGGACCGTCTCGGTGTCTCTGACCGGGGTGGGCGTACTCCGGATTATCGGAAGCTCTTGACGGTCAGCGAGCACGGCGAGTATGGGCCAACGCTGTCGTGGGCACAGCCCAAGGCCAAGCCTAAGCCCAAGGCGGGGGAGTCTGAGCCGCCTAAGCCGCCCAAGCCACCGAAGAAGACCACAGCACAACCGCCGGACGACTCCGATCGTTTAAAGCGCCTGATGAGCGTTCCTGCCGAAAAATGGCATAAGACGCTTCAGTACGAGGGTGGGGACGTGACGGGGATTCCCGGAGAATTCCTGTATCCGGGGCATGGGGACGGACGGGTGTTCATCCCGGCAGTTTCGGCCAGAAAACCGCCCAGTGAGCATGAGGTGCTCACGGCGCTGCGCCTCGCGGAAGAGGGAATGGATGTGCTGTTCCGCGTTGATTCGCGCGAAGAAGGCGTGAAGAACCCAGACGCGGAAATGAATCAGCAGGTCTGGGAATTCAAAGCACCCACGGGGGAAGGCAAGAACACCATCGACTCGCAGATGAAGCGAGCGGGGAAACAGGCTGAACGCCTGGTCCTCGATCTGCGCCGTAGCAAACTCGACGATAGGGAAGCGATCGGGGATATTCGGCAGGGTATGCAGGGTCGTCATCTTACCCAAGTGATTGTCGTAGATCATGCAGGAAATATTGTCCACATTCCATGAGTGTGGTACCCTAGTGGTGAGGACACTAGGCAGCCCCTTCGGGCAGCCGGGGTGTCCTCACTTCATATAGCTCAAATTCACCGGCCATGGGCGCAATGCCCGGGTCGGTTTTTGATACCCCAACCAGCCCCCAGCCGTAACGGTGTGGGGGCTTTCGTGTACCCGGAATGGGAGGAATCACCATGAAGAACCACCTGAAGCACCGTCCTTACCTTCGCTTCGTCGACGCCCCGTCCGCAGAGGCGGGAGGGGATGCGACGTCCGCGCAGGAAACCCCCGCTGCCACCGCTGAGGATACGGCCCAGCAGGTTGACTGGGAGGCCGAGGCGCGGAAGTGGAAGGAGCTCTCTCGCAAGAATGAGTCTCGGATGAAGGAGAACGCCGAAAAGGCGCGCTTATACGACGAGGCTCAGGAGCAGGGCAAGTCCGAGCTGCAGAAGGCGCAGGAAGCGGCAGCGAAGGCTGAGGCACGAGCTGCAGCGATGGAGGCCGAGGCGATGCGAGCGAAGGTCGCGGCGGCGACGGGCGTGGACGCAGACCTGCTGTCTGGCTCGTCAGAGGACGAGCTGAGGGCATCTGCTGAGCGCCTCCTCGCCTGGCGAGGCGCGCAGGTCCCCAAGGGTGCTCCCGCGACGGACGCAGGAGTTCGTGGTGACGAGATCAGGGCTGCAAGACAGCTCACCCGGGAAGACCTCAAGAAGATGTCTCCCGCAGAGATCATCAAGGCCCGTCAGGACGGGCAACTGAACAACATCATGGGCATCGCATAAGCGAGCCAAGAAAGGACACACAATGACTCTCACGCATTTCATTCCGGAACTGTGGTCGGCCAGCATCCTCGAGAACTTCCGCCGTGACACGGTGCTCGTCGGGATGGCCAACCGAGAATACGAGAAGGCCTTCACCGCGGGCTCGAAGATTCACATCCCCGGCATTGTCGATGTGAAGGTCAAGGACTACAAGACCGGCGCAGTCACTGGGACTGGTGGCGCTAAGGTGCCTCGCACGACCGTCCCCGATGCCGTCGAGTCCACGGGCATCGAGATCACCATTGACCAGGAGAAAAGCTTCGACTTCCTGGTCGATGACATCGACGCCGCGCAGGCGAACCAGTCTCTCGACGCCTACACCAAGTCGGCGGCGGCCGCGCTCGTTGAAGACGCGGAGACCTTCCTGACCGCGATGCTGACCTCCAGGGGCACGGCGGTCACGGGCATCGCGAACCCGACGAACTGGGAGACCGCATACGGCGCGATCCTGAAGCTGCGCGGCAAGCTCTCGGCCGAGAAGGTCCCCGCCATGGACCGCGTGCTCCTCATCAACGCGGCGTTCGAGGAGTTCCTCCTCTCTGACGGTTCGAAGCTCACCAGCTTCGACAAGTCGAACATGACGGATGGCCTCCGCGAGGCGACGATCGGTCGTCTCCTGGGCTTCGACGTGGTCACGAGCCCCTGGCTCGATAACACGAAGCCGATGGCTGTCGCGTTCCACAAGCCTTCTGTGGCCTACGTGTCGCAGGTCGAGAAGACCGAGTCGATGCGTGCGGAGCAGACCTTCGCGGATCGCGTTCGTGGTCTTCACGTCTACGGGGGTGCAGTACTGCGCCCGAAGGCGATTCAGGTCTTCAAGGCGGCGTGATGCAGGTCAGAGGAGACAACGGGATCGAGTTCGAGCTCGCGGACGAGGTCGCCACGGCAATGATCACGGCGGGCATCCTCAAGGGCGCCACCCCCGACGACGACACGTCAGACGGGGACGACGCCGGGCCTCCCGAGGCAGCCTCCGAGGAGACTGCGAAGAAGCCTAAGAAGTAGGAGGGGACGATGCCTGTTCCGCTGGTAACTGTCGAGGACATCCAGGCCGCTCTCGGCCGCCCCCTCACAGACTCGGAGTCGGCGCGGGCAACGTTCATCGCTGACAAGCTCGGCGAGGCCTTCAAGGCGCGCGCACGCCAGACGTTCACCGTCGAGACGTACACGCACCGCTTGAAGGTCGACGCGGGCGGGCGCGTCGTCCCCACGCGGGCGCCGCTCGTCGCCGTCGAGGCTGTCACGGCAGACGACGGGCAGTCGATCCCGTACCAGGTAAGGCACGGCTTCATCCAAGTCGCATTGCCCGCGAACGAGTTCGTTGTCGTCACCTACGCGGCAGGCTTCACCGAGGTCCCCGCAGCGGTACGACTTCAGCTCGCGGACAGTACGCGACGTATCCTCCTCATCCCTGACGCAGCCGCCCAAGGCGCAACCCAGATGACCGAGACGACGGGTCCGTTCACACAGACCCGCCAGTACGCCACCTGGGCAGTCGGGGGACAGGCCCTCCTCTCACCGGATGACCAAGCGCTCGCGGACGCTTATCGCCCGCGCAGCGCTGGTCACGTGTGGGTGATGGGAGGGGCTTGACGTGATGGAGGAATGGAAAACTCCGGTCCAGGTAGAAGGGACCGTCCATCGTGACGGGGACGGCTACCTCGTCGAGGAATCCAAACCGCGCCTCATCGGGGGCTGCCTGATCGCGCCGGGACAGTTCACTGTGCCGGGCTTGCTCGATCAGGCAGCCTCTGAGCGGGCCGACGAGACCGCGACACTCTACCTCCCGAGGGGAATAACGCTGAACGTCGGGGACGTCATCCGTGTCCCGGCCGAGCATCCTCTCGGCGGACGGTGGAGGGTCGAGGAGCCATCCTCGCCGTGGCCGCGCGGCACCGCTGTCGTGATCTCACGGAGGTGAGGAATGGCAGTCAAGTTCGTGCGAAATGACGTCTCAATTGAGGCTCTCCTGCAATCCGAGGGCATCGGTCGCGCGATGGTCAGCGAAGCCGAAGCGGTGCGCGCTGCGGCCGAGGCGGCGGCCCCGAAACGTGATCGCGTGCTCTCGGACGCATACAAGGTCGAGGCTGTGACAGCCACGGTGAAGACGCGCCGAAACGGCTCGTCTCGCAGGGCTGCAGGCCGAGTGACCAACGACGCCCCGCACGCCGTGCCCGTGGAATTCGGGCACTTCACCGCAGACGGTCGCCGCGTTGCCGGGCACCATACGCTCGGCAAGCTCGCGGGCTCCAAGCGCGCACGACGAGGAGGCCGGTCATGAAGTACACGGACCCAGTCCAGGTGCTACGAGATGCGATCATCTCAGCAACGGGGGCGCAGACAGTACGGGTGATCCAGGAGGGCAGCCTCCCGGACACGTGGCCGATGCCACTTGTGCATGTCTACGCGACCCAATCCCAGGACCTCGAATTCGAGCGCATCACCTCCGTCGTTGTCGACGTGTACGCCAAGACCCCCACAGGGCCGGGCGTTGGTGGCGCGGAGGCGCTCGCGGATGAGGTCGTGGCTGCTCTGTCAGTTCGTCCTGTGGTGGGGGCCTCTGGGTGGGTGGATGAGGCTTCTGTGCCGTCTCGCCTGGGGGTGCGCGCCGCTTATGGCGTCGTTGAGGTGGTGGGCCTCAGCGTGGAAGTCACTCAACGTCCCACCGGCTAACCAATCTGATCTAGAAAGGACCCTGATATGGCCGATACGACGACCATTGAGGCACTGAAGAAGAAGCACAACAAGGCAAAGAACGTCAGGAAGGCTCTCAACGTCCTGGCGTTTGTCGCACCGCTCACGGCCGCTGTCCCGGACGCGCTGACAGGCGCGAGCGGCGCGATGAAGCAACTCTCCGCGGACTGGACTCCGCTGGGAATCTTCACGACCGATGGCGGAGAAATCACGCCTGACGTGTCCGTGGACGACGTCGACGGCCTGGGCTACGCAGAGCCTGTGCGCTCTGACCTGACCAAGGCAACCAAGACGATCAAGCTCAACATCTTCGAGCTGTTCCGCAAGGAGATGCTGAGCCTGACGCATGGCATTGACCTCTCGCAGGTCAAGGCGAACGCGACCACGGGAGAAGTGGTCTTCGATGATCCGCTTCTTCCCTCTATCCCGGAGAAGCGTCTGCTGCTCGTCGCCGCCGACGGCCCTGCCGACGACGAGTGGCTGATGGGCTGGTGTTTCACGCGAGCCAAGCTCGTCTCAATGCCGACGATCTCGCTCAAGGCGACGGACCCGATTACCGGCGACCTCGAATTCAAGGCATTCGCCGACGAGGCCGCAGGAACGGCCTGCCGTAATTACTACGGCGGCTCGGCGATGCTCAAGCACCGTGACATCACGGGCTTCAGCGTCTGACACATGCTGCGGGCGGGGGCCGGGGATGTTCTCCCTCCGGCCTCTGCCCGCTACCAACCCCAGGAGAACACAGTCGATAGGACAACCATGGACCAGCTGACCTTCACGAAGACGATCAAGACGGACGACGGGAACGACCTCGTGCTCACGCGAGTCACCAACGACGCTGCCGACGCGAACACTCTGCGCGCACAGGGATGGGAAGAAGCCCAGCCCGACGAGCAGGAAGCGGACGCGCCGACGCTGCCTGCCCCGCCCGCCAGCACCCAGCGCCGCGACAACTGACCGACCAAACAAGGAGAACACCAATGGCAGACAAGATTACCCCCACCCTGACGCTCTCGGCCCTCAACAACCTCGATGGCGCAGCAGCGGCCACCCCGTTCACCTTCGGGCTAAACAACCACGTCGTGACCTTCCCGGACCCCCTGGGCATGAGCCCCGAGGCCGGCGAAGACCTCCTCCTCGACCTCGGTGGCGGCAAGCGCGCCACGGAGGTTATCAACAAGTGGCTATCGGAGGAAGACGCCGCATTCGTCACCAAGCATCTGAGCCTGCGTCAGATGCTGCTCCTCCTGCGACAGGCATCCAATCACTACGAGGCCTCGCTCGGGTCCCTGGGGGAAGGGCGCGCCTCTACGACCGCCTAACACGGTACGAGAGGCAGATCGTCGCGGACCTCGCGGAACAGGGCTGGGACACATACGCCCTGTTCCGCGCACGCCGATACCGATTCCTCCTGACACTCATCGACGAGCTGCCCTCAACAAGTCGAACCGTCGCAGCGATACTCAACGACCCCGAGGTCGCAATCGAAACCGCGATGGCGATCGCCGAAGCCGCGGACGACGACGACACCGAGGCACAGCTCCGAACACAAACCCCCGAGGTCAGAGTCCTGCAGGACATCTTCGACCTGCTGGTCTCGGCCTTCGGAGGAAAAGAAACCTACCCACGACCCGAGAGCCTCACCGCGATCGCACTCGAAGACGCGCGCACGAGCGTCCGAGACCGCAGCGCCCACCAGGCGCTCGCGGCTCTCATGCCGGGGTGGAGTCCACAAGAAACCTGAATATCTACCTGTAGGAGGTCTGCGTGGCTGGCGTGTATCAAGCAGGCACTGTCTATGTCGATGTTGTCCCCTCGATGCGGGGATTCTTCAAGAGCATCGAGAACGCGACAGCCACGCAGCTCCCGCAGGTGGCTGGCGATGCGGGAAAGAAGTACGCGGAGAAATTCAAGGAGAAGGTCTCCGAGTCTGGCAAGGACCTCGTTAACGCGATCGCCGATCCTCTGGGCAAGTCAACGGCGCGCCTTCGTCAGGAGGCCGCGCAGGCTGGGGCAGCCCTGCAGGAAGCGCACGCCAAGGTGGAGAAGTCCTCCTCTGCGCTCGCGAAGGCACGCGCCGAGGAAGAGACTGCTGCATCTGCGGTGGAGCGTGCCGAGCGTGCACTCGCATCAGCACGTTCCAGCTCATCCGCTGACTCGGCGGCTGTCGCCCGCGCGGAGTCGGCGCTGGCCTCGGCGCGTGAAGCGTCGGCAGCAGCGAACAAGAAGGCCGACCAGGCGTCCGCTAACCACACGGACTCTCTGCGCAAGGAGAAGGCCGCGTCCGACAGCGCGAAGGCGGCAACCGAGGCGCTTGACCAGCGTATCTCGAAGGCCCCGTCCAACTGGGAGCGCTTCACGACGTCGCTGAAGGGCTGGGTGCGCGAGGCCGACAACGTCGAGCGTGAAGCCCACGAGGTTGATTCCTCGCTCGGTCTTGTCGGCTCGGGCGTGACGTCGCTCGGGGGACTCGTGACCTCGGCGCTAGGACCGCTCGCGCTCCTGGGTGCGGCTGTCGGCATCGGCGGTTTCGCGTCCGAGGCCATCGCAGCCTCAGACGCAACGAACAAATTCGCCGATACGCTGCGGTTCGCTGGCGTCGATGATTCGATGATCGAGCGTCTCGGCGCATCCGCACAGGAGTACGCCGACCGCACGGTCTACGACCTCGCGGACATCCAGGGCATTACAAGCCAGCTCGCCGCGAACTCGGTCGATGGCTTCGACCGTCTTGCGGAGGCTGCTGGCAACCTCAACGCGGTGTCGGGCGGTACGGCTGACACGTATAAGAGCCTGGGCCTGGCACTCGTCCAGGTGAACGGTGCTGGGAAGCTCCAGACCCAGGACTGGAACCAAATTGCCAACGCCATTCCGGGCGCGTCCGGCAAGATTCAGCAGGCTCTGTCCGATATGGGCGCCTATACAGGCAACTTTCGCGACGCCATGGCGGAAGGCCAAATCTCTGCGGAAGAGTTCAACCAGACGCTCCTGCAGCTGGGCTTTGATGACGTCGCGGTCGCAGCAGCGTCGGACGTGTCGCGCATCGAGAACGCGGCAGGGAATCTACAGGCGACGATTGTCGGCGGCTTCAAGGACATGATCGACCTCGCGAAGCCGCAGCTGACCGACTTCATGAGCTGGATGTCGGACACGCTCGGCGCTGGGTTCGCGTGGATCAAGGACGTGGGCGTGCCCTCGATCCAGGGAATCTGGGATGTCCTCGCCAACGGGAACTTCTCGGGGCCGATCTTCGGCCTCGAGGAGGACAGCGGCCTCGTCGACTTCCTGTTCAACCTGCGTGATGCGGGCATGGCTGCCTGGGAGATGCTCAAGTCCGGCTGGGATGCGGCAACGAACCTCGCGGCCGCGTTCGCGCCTCTCGCCCAGAGCGTGTGGGACATGGTGAGCGCGTTCGGTGGGGACGGCCCGTCGGTGATTCAGCGGACCGCTGAGGCGTTGAAGAGTGTGTTCGACTGGGTCGGGAAGAACACCGACATCGTCGCTCCACTCGTCACTGCGGTCGTCGCTGGCACGGCGGCGTTCAAGGGGATGAGCGCGGCCATGGGCGCCGTGAACGCCGTGAAGGCGGCGGGCGGGTTGTTGCAGTTCGTCAAGGCCACGAATCTCGCGAAGGCAGCGCAGGTCGCGTTCAACTTCGTCATGAACATGAACCCGGTCGGCGCGATCGTCACGGCGATCTCCGCACTCGTCGCGGGCCTCGTTTACTTCTTCACGCAGACGGAGACAGGCCGGAAGGCGTGGGCAGCGATCACGGAGGCGTTCTACAGCTTCGTGGACTGGATCAGCTCGGCGTGGTCGTCCGCCATGGAGTCGATCTCCTCGTGGTGGACGGGCACCTGGGATGGCGTCTCGGGATTCTTCTCGACCTACGTCGTGCAGCCGATGCAGACGGCCTGGGAGGTGATCACTGCCGTCTGGGATGGGATTGTCACCGCGTTCAAGACTGCGTTCGCGATCATCGTCGGCTTTGTCCTGACGCCGATCCAGCTCTACATACGGGCATGGGTAGCGGTCTTTACCTGGGCGTATGACAACGTCATCAAGCCCGTGTGGGATGCGATCTGCCAGGCCTTCACCTGGGCTTACGACAGCGTCATCAAGCCAATGTTCGAGCAGATCGCTAGTACCTGGCAGTGGATCGCCGGAATAGCCACAGAGGTGTTCGGCGGCATCGTCTCATTCCTCGAGGGAGTGTGGACGGCGATCTCCACAGGAGTGACGGCCGCGTGGAATCTCATCGTCGCGGGCGTCACCTGGTACATCAACACCGTGTGGAACATCGTCAGCACAGTCTTCACGACAGTCGCTGGCGTCGTCTCCTCGATCTGGAATGGCATCTCCTCCACCATCACGGGCGTCTGGGAGTCCATCAAGTCCACGGCGAGCGCAGCCGTCCAGTGGGTCTACGACAGCGTCACGAACGTGTTCTCGTCCATGTCGAGCGGAGTTTCCTCCACCTTCGATGGCATGCGCTCAGCCATCGAGTCCGTGTGGAACAAGGTGAAGAGCGTCGCGGCAAAGCCGGTGAACTTCATCATCGACACCGTCTACACCAATGGCCTGAAATCCATGGTGGAAACGGTCGCCTCGAAGATCGGCCTCTCACTCACCCTGCCGACGGTCCCCAGGATTGCCGAGTATGCCGGCGGCGGCATCGTCCCCGGCTACAGCCCCGGACATGACACGATCCCGGCGATGCTCTCCCCGGGCGAGGCAATCCTCGTCCCCGAGCTCGTCCGGCAGATCGGCCCGAGTAGGATCATTGCCGCGAACTGGGCCGCTTCGAAGCGCCGCCCCGGTGGCAGCCCTGGCAAGGCACCCACCGGATTCTCCGGAGGAGGCATCGCCCACTTCGCTGGCGGCGGCATCGCAGGATGGTTCGCTGACGCAGCACGCGGCGTGAGCGAGTTCTTCCGCGACCCGCTCGGCTCCATCGCGCAGCTCATCACCGAGCCCGTCCGAGGACTCATGAAGGGCATCGCCCCCGGAGTCATCGGCGAGCTCGGCGCAGGCGGCGTCGAATCCCTCCTCGCAGGAGTCGGATCGTTCTTCAAGAAGAAGGCCGAGGAATCTTCATCGGCCGGACTCGTGGGCGCCGCAATGCGAGCTGTCCAAATGCAGGTCCCCTACGTGTGGGGAGGCTCAGCCATCCCGCCCGGCCTGGACTGTTCAGGCCTGGTCTACTGGGCCGCGCAGCAGCTTGGCCTGGGGTGGCCGCGCCTCACGGCAGCGGGGTATCAGTCCGGCTCCACCCCGGTCCCCTGGACGCAGGCGGCCCCCGGCGACCTGCTGTTCTGGGGAGCACCTGCCCACCACATCGCGATCTACGCCGGTGGCGGCCAGATGATCGAGGAGCCAAAGCCCGGCCTCAACGCCAGGCACATCGGTATCTGGGGGTCTCCGACTGTCGGCCGCTACGGCGGAGCTCGCAAGTACGACCGCGGCGGATGGCTGCCCACGGGAGTCACCGCAGCCGTCAATCAGACGGGCACGAGGGAGGCAATCCTCACCGCGAGGCAGTGGGCAGATGTCAGTGCGCTCGCGGCGAGTGGAGCAAACGCGGTGCCGTCGCTCGATGGGGCGCAGGTCAACCTTGTGCTGGACGATGGCCATTCGTTCCGTGCGCATGTGGAGTCGATCAGCACCGGCGTCCTAGTGCGCCGTAAGCAACTCGCTGGAAGGAGCAGGTAGTGGCTCGTGAGAATCTTTGCCGCAATCCGTCGTTCGCGTATCTACTGCGGGAATGGGCGAAGATCGCTCCGGCCACGGTGAGGATCGGCTCGGATACTGACTCGTGGGGCGGGCACGCTCGCCAGTCTCCGCAGTATCTGGCCATCGACGTGCCGCCCGGCACGCAGGGTCCGGCTGCCGCGCCAACGGCAGTCACTGTCGCCGGAGGGCAGACGGTCGCGATCTCGGCGCTTGTGCGCACGAGTCCTGGCCTCGCGGCTGCTGTCTCCCCGGAGTGGACCGTGGGCGGCCGCAGTGTCACGGAGAAGACTCCGGCGCTGTTGGCCGCCAGCGCGGATGGGGTTCGCCCCGTCTGGGCGTTCACCGCCCCATCTGGGGCGACGGCCGTACAGCTTCGGTTCGAGGCCCGCACGACCTCGGCGGCCGAGCGCGGCACTCTGCCGGGTTGGGTGTACGTCGATGACGTCCTCATCGTCACGGCCCCCACCCCAGGCGAGGCACTCGAGGCAGCAGCGGGGGAGTTCTTCGACGGAGACACCCCGCCGAGCCGCATCGGCTATTCCTCGAGGGCGCTCACGCACCAGTGGACCGGCGCTCGCGGCGTTTCGACGTCGCGGGAGGTCGAGGCGGACGTCGATATGTCGTCGCTGCCTGTCGCGATTGTGGCGGGTGGACAGGCGCCCAGGGTCCAGATCGTGATTCCCCCGGCGTGCGTCCCCGCCGGGGCGGCCTGCTATGTCGAGGGCGTCACGGACACGGGCTTCACGTGGATTCCTCGCGGGGGAGTATGGTCCTCCAAGGGCTTGCAGCGCATCATTGGGGACCCGCTCGCACCGATCAACACGCCGATCAGGTACAGGCTGACGACGTCGAGGGGCCTCACGGTCGAATCGGAGCCGGTGGTCCGCTCATGGGGCGGCCTGTCGCTGATGACTGACACGGCGGGCGCGAAGCCTGTGAATGTCTTGTGGCAGGGCACTGACCAGCGTGAACTAAAACCGCGGGTGACGGAGCATGAGGTGCCGGGCCGTGCAACACCCCTGGTGGTCTATGCGCCCACGATGGGGCGCGGGACAGTGTCTCTCACGGTTCGCACGAACCTGCAGGACACGGCGGCCATGAAGACACTTCTGGCGTCTCAGACGCCGGTGGCGCTTTTCCACAACCCGCGTCACTGCGTGCAGTGCAAGCGTGGGACGTGCGATGTCGATCCAGTGACGCTCATGTCGGTGACATCGGTATCGATGGAGCGTGCGCCGCGCCTCGACGTCGCCGAGCGCATCTGGCAGCTGAAGGGCACGATCGTCGATCTGCCGCAGCCGAACACAACGTTGACGTTGTCGACGTGGAACGACTTCGATAAGCGGCGACTGACGTGGAGTGGCCTGGATGCTCGTCGGTGGCCGTGGGATCAGTTCGACAGGACTATCTGGCAGGAGGACGCATGAGCATGCCGGCCGACGTCGAGCAGATTCCGGAGGACCTGCTGACCTCGGGCTACTCGGTGTCTGTCACCGTGGAGTCGTGGCTGGGGTCGCAGTACCTGGGGGAGGTGCCCGTCGAGGATGGGTCGGTGTCGTGGGACGCTGGTCAGCAGGTGCAGGGCACCCTGTCCCTGACGGTGCCCCGTGTGGGAGCTGTGCAGGGGGAGGACTGGCGAGACTGGGACCCCGTGGACCCAGAGCACCCGCTCGGCTGCTACGGGCAGGTGCTCCATGTGAGTATGACGGTCGGGTCGCTCGTCGATGCAGGCTGGTGGACGGTTCAGCTAGGCCGGTTCCTCATTACCTCGGTGGAGCCGGGACCGTCCACGGTGCGAGTGACGGGCAAGAGCCTGATGCAGCGCCTCGAGGAAGACAGGCTGACGGAGCCAATGGCGCCCGACCCAGCGGGCACTCTCGCGTCAGAGCTGCGCCGCCTGGTCGGTGCGCGTATCGGCGTGATCATCGATCCGGCGCTCGGCGATAGGCCCTGCCCCTCGATGTCTTGGGGCGAGAGCCGCATCGATGCGGTCTACGAGATCGCGAAAGCCTGGCCTGCGACAGTGCGCGAGGGCGGGGACGGAATCATGTATCTGTCCCCGCCGACTGCGCCGCCCACCTCGCAGCCGGCGCTGCTCCTCTCAGATGGGGAGGACGGCACGGTCGTCGGGGTGGCGGCATCGGTAAGTCGAGATAAGGTCTACAACCGTGTGGTCGCCCGGGGGCAGCAAAGCTCTGACGAGGGTGCCCCCTCGTTCCAGGCGATCGCCGATCAGCTGACGGGACCGATGCGCGTCGACGGTCCCTACGGCACCGTGCCAAGGTTCTTCTCATCGCCGCTAATCACGAGCTACGAGCAGGCCAAGCGCACAGCCGAGGCGATGCTTGCAGACTCAGTCCGGAAGAAAATCAAGGTCCCCGTGCAGCATGCCCCGGACCCGCGCATCCGACTGGACGCACACGTCGAGATTGTGACGCGGCCCGTGGACGCTGCAACCACGAAGACGATGTGGGGAACCGTCTCGGCATACGAGGTCCCACTCACCTACAGAGGCACACAGAAGACCGATGTGGAGGTGAGCGTATGAGCAGCCCCGTGATGGACCTGATTTCGACGGTGCCCGACGACCTGCCTCCCCGTTATGGCTCCGACAGGTCACCGACGGCGATCGCGCGCGTGGTCAGCCTCATCGAGGGAGGCCGTGCCCTCAACGTGAGTCTGTACGGCGGGCCGCCGATCCAGATTTCAGCGACGGCCGTCAACTGGACCGGTGTCGAGACCGCGCACGTGCTGCTCGACCCAGACACCGGCCGGGCGCTACACGCGCTCGGTCCGGCGCCCAAACCAGAGAACCCGCTTCCCCAGTGGAAAGAGCTGGCAGCTCCGCCGAAGAGCGTGTGTGAAGCAACGCTGATTCCACAGTGGACGGGCACTTGGGATGGAACCTCTTGGACCCGGCACGGCGGCGGCGGAGCCTGGCAGGGCAGCTCCGGTGGCCACCGCCTCACAGGCCTCGCAACGTTCGGCCGGCAAGCCGAGGCACTCGGACGTATCACGATCACGGCCGCCACGCTGACGCTCCGTCCGCATCCGACGTCAGCCGCATGGTCAGCGCAGATCGCGCCCGCCACCTACTCGGACACCGGACCAGTCACGACGGGCGCGACGATCAGCGCCCCCGTCCAGGTGGGGGCAACCTCCCTGACCGTCGACATCACGCGCATTGCCTCCCAGCTCCTAACCCCGGGAACTGGCCTCGCCCTCGTCGGACAGACATACGGCGGCGTCCAGGCCTCCGGAGACAGCCTCTCGATCCGTATCACCTACACCTCCCGATAGGACACCTCATGAGCTACCTCGACCAGCGGGGACACCGCGTCCCTTCACCCACTGACCCCGCACAGCGACAGGACCTGCTGGCCCTGTCCTTGTCCATTCCCTCCTACAAGTCGTGTGCCTCCGAAACGGCGGCGGCGCAGTACGTGTCCGCGCTCGCGGCTGCTGGCCTGGTGGCCTCGGCGGCCCAGCCTGTTTACGTGTGGAGGACCGACCTTAACGCCGTAAGGGTGTGGGATGGGCGCCGCTGGTCGGGTGAGTCGAATTTGCAGATGGAGCTGTCGGCGGTCGGCGACGTGCCGGTCGGCTCCGGCCTGAGCGTCGGCGTGCGCAATGGCCTCATCAAGGCAGGCAAGGTCGCGACCTCTGGAACGGAGGTGCAGTTCGGGAATCTCTATCTCGACTCCATTACCTTCCAGACGCCTTTCCCTAATGACTGTGTATCTGTAACGCTCACACCGCTGTATGGAACCGGCTCGGCCCAGTGGACATTCAAGAACGCGCAGCAATTCTGCCTCGACTCGATGAGCAAGAATGGGTTCCGCGCGATGCTTCCCGGGGTCACGACCCCCGGCCGACATGCCTATGCGTGGACCGCGATCGGCTACTGACAGCCGACAACTGAACTCGCCCCTCGGACAATCCCGTCCGGGGGGTTTCGTCTACCCGATTGAGGAGAGACATATGGAACTGACGATTGAAGAACTGATGGAGTCCATGCCTCCGGCGACCGATACTCCGGCCGACGTTGTCACGCCCATCGAATTCCCTTACGAGGAGGTCACGCGATGAGCATGACAGCATCTAAGGCGCTCGCCTGGGCTGCGAGCCAGATCGGCTACTCGCGGTGGGATGACCCCCTGCCGGGGTCAGTGTATGGCCGCTGGTACGCCGAGCGTCACGGCGCATACTACGGCGAGAGCGGCGTTCCGTTCTGCGCCATGTTTGCCTCGTGGTGCCTCACCGATGACGACGGTAACTCGGTGATCCCCGGAGGGGATTTCGCCTACGTGCCATACGGCATCAACGCCGCGCGGGCAGCTGGTCAGCTCGTCGACCCGTCGAACGCAGCCCCGGGCGACCTCATTTGCTTTGACTGGGACGGGGACGGCGTGGCCGACCACGTCGGCCTGGTCGAAGTGAATTATGGGTCGTGGGTGCAGACCATCGAGGGCAACACTTCCTCGGGCGCTGCGGGCTCCCAGTCCAACGGCGGTGGAGTCTATCGCCGGTCCCGCGACTGGGATGCGGTGTGCGCGGTCATCCGCCCCTACTACTCCGATGCAGCCACTGGCTCATCCGGTGGCTACACGGACATCACGGGAATCCAGCGCGCGGTTGGCGCGGACGTGGACAACGTCCTCGGCCCCGACACGACACGCCGCGTGTACGCGGTCGTGGCGGCGAGCTCGTGGGGCGGCCGCCAGTTCCCCCTGGGGGTCGAGTACGTCCAATCGATCATTGGCGCGGACCCGGACGGCATCTGGGGCGATGACTCCGACGAGGCACACGACCGCGTGGTCGGCCAGCTACAAAGCGCGGTCGGCGTCGAGGTCGACGAATACTACGGCCCCGCCACCAACGCGGCAATCAACCAGGCGCTCGCGGGCGCGGAGAAGGGAGAATGAGATGGATAAGCTGTTGATGGGGCTTCAGTCGGACCCCTTCATCACGACGGTCATTATCGGCCTGGTGTGGCCGATGGTTCAGGCCGCTCTGGACAAGCCGTGGTGGACGCGCCGCCGCCGCGTGGTGCTCCTCGTCGCGGTCGCTCTCGTCACGACTGCGGCCGTGTGGGTCTCCGGCTCGTACCCGGCGACGTGGCGTCTGCTCATCACGCAGATGTCCGTGTTCCTCGGTGTCGCGTGGTCGGTGTACACAATGCTGTCGGCTGTCCGCATTAATGGGGCGAGCATCCTTGATTGGGTGGGCGCCGCAACTCCGGGCGGGCAGCCCCTCGATGAGCTGACGGGCACGTCGGACAGCGCGCGTGATTGACATCATCGCCGACCCGAAGGTCGTCGCAGCGATTGTCGCAGCGGTTGTTGCCATCATTGGCGCAGCCGCCGCGACAGTCGTCGCGGGCCTACGGTACGTCGGCCGACTGTTCGACGCGCGGCTCGCGCACATCTCGGAGACCGCGTCCGAGGCCCGTGATGCGGCGAAGAGTGCGGACGCGGAAATCAAGAACAATCACGATACGAACGTCAGAGACGACCTCGACAAAGCAATTGAGACTGTCTGGGTCGTGTCGGACCAGATCGGCGCTCTGTCCAAACAGGTGACGGGCCTCCTCGATCAGGGTGCCCGAATGGAGGCGACCCTCAACGCGCACAGCGAGAGCCTCAGCTCCGTGCAAGCGCGCGTCGGACGCATCGATGAGCGCGGCTCCAAGATGGCCGCCGAGCTCCACGACGAGCGGACAGTACGCGAGTACTCGCAGCGCACCATCGACGAACACGCGCATGACGCCCACGCGAGACTGCATGAGCGCCTCGACAGACTACAGGAGAAGGTAGACAAATGGGAGGAACGACAGTGAGCGGAAACGTCACGCGACTCGACGGCTCACCTGAGCACCTCGCCTACATCACGGCGACCTTGAAGACGCAGACGGGGGAGGCCACATCCCTGATGGCAGTCGGCCCCGTCTCTCGGGCAGCTAACCCGCGCGGACAGATCATGCTGCCCCTCGATCTCACGGCACCGTCGCAGGTCCACCTGCGCCTCAGCGTCCCCGGTCGGACACTCCGAGAGGCGACAGTCACGCTGAAGCCCGGCATGGCCTACACGCTCGCCAGTGTGTTCTCCGGCGAGGCGACGCCTACCCCGGCACCCCAGACAGGCACGCCAGACGTGCACGTTGATAGCGACGGAGACACAGCAACCATCAGCGGCGTCGTCTCTGACGACGGGGACACCATCACAATCGGAGGCTAACCATGGCAAAGCCCAAGATTTACACGAAGCAAGGCGCAGACCGAGCGATCGCGAAGGCCATCGAACCGCTCGCCACCAAGGAAGAACTCGCGAGAGCCTCCGCCGGTGGAAAGGTCGACCTCGGAGAATACGCCAAGCGCACCGACCTGGCACCCCTGGCCACACGAGCCGACCTCGCCGGATACGCCACACGCCAGCAGGTCGCTGAACTGCCGAGCCGCGCCGACCTCGCTGGATACGCCACCAAGAGTGACGTGGCGGGCGTCGCCCGCACGAGCGATCTCACGGGCCTGGCCACCAAGGCCGAACTCACGGGCCTGGCCACCAAGGCCGACGTGGCGGGCGTCGCCCATACGAGCGATCTCACGGGCCTGGCGACCAAGGCCGAGCTCACCGAAGCCTTGAAGCGCGTCGGCATCACCGTCTGCTCGACAGAGGCCGAAGCGCAGGCCCTCCCGGACGGCGCGCTCTATTTCCTCGTCTCTGGCGCTGCCCCTGCGCCGTCCCCGACTCCCTCGCCTGCCCCCGCAGCTGGCCCGACGCTCGTCGCCAGCGCAGCCGGTCAGGTCGTCGGACAGACCGTCACGATCAAGGTTGATGGAAAGGCCGGAGACAAGATCGTGATCGGTCTGAACGAGAAAGCACAGGGTACGCCGGCGAACTTGACCGTCCCGCAGGGCTGGGACCAGATTGTCGCCCCGTACTGGGTCGGCACGATGCGCGCCGTCGTCATCACCGGCCCATGGGCGCCCACTGTCACGCTGACGCTGAACCAGAATGCGGAGATCGGCTGGGCTGCCGCCTCGATCCGAGGAGCCTCCACGATCAAGGCTGGCGACGTCAAGAAGCGCCAGGCCCCGCCGACCGAGACAACGACCTGCACGGCTCCCGCGCTCGCGGGCGAGGGCGTGGTGCTCGGCTTCGCATTCGAGCGGACGAGTGCAGTTGAGTCCTCGGAGCAGGTGACTGTCTCTGCGGGCTGGGAAAAGGTGGCCTTCGCGGCTCAGGAAGGCCTCAACTACCAGACGGTGACGTTGGCGCGCCGCACGGGCTCGCAGCCTGCGGACCTCGTTGTCACGTATCCGAACCCGCAGGGCTCTAACGGTCTTGCAGTGCAGGTGATCGCGCATGCCTGATCTTGTGGTGTACGAGCGTCGGCGCGCAGGCGGTGATAGGCCGGGTGTCGTGCGCGTGCGTCGCCGCGCAGGTGGCGATGTGAGCCTATCGAGGCGGGTTCCGTCGACGCCGGTGATTCCTGCGGGCGAGGACGTGGTGACGGCCTTCCTGTCGCGGCGCCCGTTTTACATCAGTCATCGGATGGGTGGCACCGAATTCCCGGAGTTCACACAGGCAGGCCTCACTGCCTCGTTGCGTGCCGGGTTTAAAGCGCTCGAGCTGTCCGTGAGGCGATGCGCCTCGGGTGAGTTCGTCGCCATCCACGATTGGAAGACGTCGCGAACCGTGCCGGGCACCGACTACCAGATTTGGAACACCCCGTGGTCGACGCTGCGCACGCTCCGCCAGGCCTCGGGTGGCTTCATGCGCCTGACGGACATCATCGATCAGGTACCGGATGACATCGTGCTCGCGATCGACCACAAGACCACGTCGTCGGAGGACCAGCGCAATCCGGGCGACCTGGCGGCCGAAGAACAGTTGTTCGACTACTTGGACACGACGTTCGGTGGGCACCCTGAGCGCAGGGTCTTGTGGAAGGTCTTCGCGAAGGGGACCGGCGCGAAGCGCGCGAAGGCCCGCGGCTACAAGGTCATGGCCATGCTCTACCCGAACGAGGTCGCGGCCTCGGACCTGTCCCAGTGGGATGTCATCGGGATGGAGTGGAGCGCCGGCGCGGACGTGTGGAATCGCCTGAATGCTTCGGGCAAGCCGACGATCGCGCACATCATCGTCAACGACTCGCAGGCGCGCCAAGCGCTCGCGAAGGGAGCGACGGGGCTAATGGCCTCGTATCCCTCCCTCGTACACCCGTAGAGGACTGGACACAGAGGAAGGCCCCGCCACCCCACTGAGGGCGGCGGGGCCTTCCTTGTGCTATCAGAACTCTTCGACGCCTCCGGCAACGTGGACAGGCAGCCGATGGCGGATAAGAGAAATCATCGCTTGCGCCTCAGCTTCGTCGAGGGCGGCAGGGACGGCGTAGATGTCGTGCTTGACATACGGGGTATCAGTACCGCGGCCGCCTTCTTCGATGATGGCGATGACAGTGCGAGACTTGTGGCCGCCGCTGAAGGGGTTCGGGCTGACCCAGTCAACACGGAATGCGTATGCGCGGATGAAGACGGGAGTGAAGAGCCCGTCGGAGTCAAGGGTGGTGGTGATCTTGGTGATGGTACCGGGTCCGGTGGACCCATGAGTGCCCGAGAATCTCTCGCTGGTGATCGGGGATGCAGGCGGCGATTTCCTCGAGGGTGGGGTTTTCCCAGTCGGTCCAGGTGGTCATTGGTAGCTCCTTCGGTGGGATATCTGGTGATTCTATAGTGTGTGCAGTGTGTTCGGTGGGGGTTATGCGGCGGCTTTCACGGCGCTAATGAGAGCGTCGTCCGGCAGACGCACGTAACGCCGAGTTGTCTCGGGCCTCGCGTGTCCGAGGACGGCTCCGACGGCCAGGAGGTCACGAGTACCGGCGTACATGGCGGTGCCGCAGCGGTGCCGGAGGGTGTGCCCGGTCCAGCCTGCAGGGAGTGCCCGCGCGAGCCTCTTCGACACGTAGCCAGCCGAGAGGTGCCCGCCGTCTTGCCCCGGGAACAGGTAGCCGTGGCAGGCAGTCAGGGCGCGGCGCAGGTCCATGCGGATAATCGGAACATATCGGGTCTTCCCGCCCTTGCCCGTCACGTACAGACCAGACCCGTCCCAGTCGCGGGAGTGGACGCGCGCGATCTCCATGCAGCGCAGGCCCGCATAAGCGCCGAGGAGAATCATCGTGCGGTCGCGCTCATCAGCCCGAGCGAGCGCGTCGTGGAGCACGTCGTCAGGGACCGGCCGAGCGACACCGGCGGGCACACGCACGGCCGCCAGCCCCTGCGCGGGGTCGACGGGGATGAAGCCCGCTCCGTGAGCCCATCGGAAAAACGCCGTGATAGACCCGCGCACGCTCTTGCGCGTTTCGGGCTTCCACGAGCCCGCGGAGAGCACGTACCGCAGGTCAGTCGAGGTCACGGAGGCCGGGCCATCAGGGCATTCGCGGATGACCTTGTGCAGATGGCAGGAGTAGAGGCGAATCGTCCGGGGTGAACGGCCAGCAGCTTGCATGGCGGTAGTCCAATCTGCGACGGCCGTGTCCCAGTCCCAGAGGGGTTTCATCTGTGTGTCCTAGTTCTCTCGCAGCGCCCCACGCTCGCGGGAGGGGGATGAGCAGGCCCCCTGTTGCGACCCTTGCGGGGTAAGTGTTGGTGGCTGATTCACTGTCTCGCGACAGTGCGAGCGTGTCCACCGGAAGGATGCCGTAATCTAGGCGATGGAAGGAAGATCGTCGGTGTTATCCCAGCTCGGGCGCGAAGGAAACAAAAAGGTAACATTGTGACCAAGCCGATAACCGGACGGTTACTGGTTCGAATCCAGTCGCAGGAGCAGATGCCCCGAGTTCTCATGAACTCGGGGCTTTTTGTTGATCGGGAGGGGGAGCGGATGCAGGTGCTGGCTGATCACGTCTACCACGTGCTGGTCATCGCGTTCGTTGCTGCCACGGTTATTGAGGTGATCGTCAAGGCCGTGAATAAGCCGCGCAAGAAGAAGCGCGGGCCGGTTGCCCCCAGAGAGAGTGCGGCCGAGCGTGAGAAGCGCCTGCGAGAGCGTTACGCGGCATTCGGGGATCGTTGGCGGGAGTGGATGGATCGGCCCCGGGGGAGTGGCGACGCTGACCGTCTCGTGACGGCGGCGAGCGTCTGGGGGAGCCCGGAGCAGGGAGCCTCCTTCCCTCGGCGCTTTCACGACAGCCAGCTGGGAAAGGTCATGCTCGATAAGCGCAGCTACCTCGCGATGCTGAACGCTCCCGCCGACGTGGTTCAGCCCAGGCGCGAGCTGGCCCCGACCTCGTGGGCGAAGATACGCCTAGACGTGTGGGCGCTGCACTCGAAGGCTGCGCAGAAACCTCGTCTCATGCGCGTGTGGCTGAGTGGGGACCGTGCGCTCGTGGAGCTGCACCGCACGCGCGTCGTAAAAGTTGACGAGATCCTCCCCAGTGAGATCGTTGGTTTTGTTCGAGGGTTCACGCGCCTCGGCCCGCGCAAGGGTACGGTGGATGGCCTGCGCTGGCTGCCTGCCGAGGCGATGGAGCTGGGGGAGAAGCCGCTGTGGAACACGTTCCGCGTCCTGCGCGGAATCTCTGGCGTCGCGCCCGAGGGTTCGCCCGTCGCAGATGCGTTGCGTGCGGGGGACTATCATGCGTTTGCTTTCGTGGTCTCACGTGCCGAGAGTGCGTGGAAGGAACCTTGCGCGCATTTGCGCGTCCTGGATTGCGCTGGCGTCACTTACCAGGTGGGCGACGCGTTCTCGCGGGAGTCCGACGACGTGCGGTGGGCACCGCGCGGGGCGGGGGACGAGGCTCCGGCTCGGGCAGGCGAGGAGGAGCCGACTGAGGCCGCTCGACGAGGCCGTGGCCGCCCGAGCGGGCTCGGTGGCCTAAGCGATGCGAGCGGCACGGTGGCGACGCCGGGCAAGCCCGCCGGTGGTGTGGGCCCCGGGGTGTCTGGGCTACTTGGAGAAGAGCCTGGGCCTATGACGGATACGGATCTCGCGGTGGTGCCAATCGACCCTCGTGAGGTGCTGTGGGCGGTCGAGAGGATGATCGAGCTGTGAGGGAAGAACTCGTTGAAGCCGTCCTGCGGGTTGTGGAGGAAATCCCAGAGGGGCGCGCAGCAACCTATGGCATGATTGCGCGGGCGGTCGGTACCGGTCCGCGCGTTGTGGGGCGGATCATGC
>ERZ772920.261-NODE-261-length-30911-cov-5.492319_pt1 | contig 30911 bp, 32 predicted proteins | sample MGYA00511469_ERZ772920 | MGnify/ENA primary metagenome ERZ772920 (study PRJEB29015, sample SAMEA2738069) | human oral metagenome | biome: human oral; feature: human-associated habitat; material: saliva | place: China | collected 2216 ... | reverse complement strand
GCTTATCAATATTTTTGGCGTAATGAGCGACGAACTCATTACGTAATATAGGAGGCGTAAGCAATGCGAATTATAAGATATGGAAAGGAACGACCGGCAGACGTACTGTACAGACGGTCGCAAGTAGGAATTATCGGACGATATGGATTAGAAGAGTTCATCGTTTACGACGGCGATTGTCAGTGGAAAGACCGGGCCGTTATGAGGGCAATTATAGACGATGTCAAATTCAGGGCAAGCGGCGAGCTTAACGAACACGGAGAATTGCGAACGGATGCGGTTATCGATGTAGATAAAATCGTCAATACGGCTAAACTAAAGGAGAAATGAACATGGACAACGAAAAAGAGGCCTATAAAAGAGAAATATTAACGCTTATTGACCGCTTAAACGCCGTGGCAGACGAATTAAACGCCATAAACAGACGATTCGAAGGATTAAATGCGCTTTGTCACGAGCAAAAATGCGAAATTGTACAGGGGTATACAAAACTAGCAGAGCGGAACGTAATGTACGCAACGGCACGGGCATATGAAACATTGACGGCGTTAGCAGAAAATATGGCGAAAGAGATTAACCTCGATAAAATCAAGAAAGAGCCGTTTTAATGCGATGTATCGATAATGGAACAGGTTGAATTTGCGGCCGAAGAGGAGTAAACAATCATGTACACATTAAAGAAGTATAGAGAACATGACCCTAATACAATAGAAGCCGTTCAATTTACAGGCGAAAACGGAGACGAGATAATAAACCTTTTAAACGTTAGGGGCGGCGTTTGGACTACACTCAAGCGAGAATTCGACGAAGATACAGGCGAAGAGAGTCATAAGCGTGTATTAACACTGGAAATCATCGACGGTAACAAAAGATATAGAGCGTTTCAAGGCGACTATGTTATTAAAACTGTATATGGCGATATATATCCGGTTGATGAAAAATCGTTTCTTGCTCGTTTTGAAGAAATTCAATGAACAAGCACGGCGTATTAAAAAGGAGAAAAGGTAAATGTCATACATAAAATTCGGAAATTACGAGCCGTGCCGAGAGGTTATAACCACTGACAAGGAACACGGCAACTCAATGTACCATATATACGAGTTTCCGAACGGGTACGGAGCAAGTGTATTTCAGAACAAATGCAGCAAGGGGAATGAAGACGGGCTTTATCAATTAGCAGTACTGAAAAACGGGGTATTTTGCTACAGCACACCGATAACAAACGACTTTATCGGATATTTAACAGCCGATGAAGTCACTGAATATTTGAAGCAAATAGAAAAACTACCGGACTTACAAAAAGGGGAAATTACATGGAACAAATCGGAATAGGCTTAATTTTACTAAGCTTAGCGTTGAAGGCAACTGACGTAGGATTGGGTATTAATGATTTAATAGTACCCATATGTATAGCAATATTAACTTTAATTATCTGCAGATATTAAACCACATGAAAGGAGCAAACTATGCTGGATAGAAGAATAAGAAAATTCGAAATCGGCAAGCACCAAATTTTTACAATCACATTTGAAAGAGAAAACGCAAGCACCGGGACATATGACACATACCAAATAAAATGTGCAGAGTATCCGAGACCGGAATTAATTGAAGCGGTAAAAGAACTTTCGCCTCATATTACCGAGCTTTTAGAATTGCCGGACTATTGCGAAGATCGTCTAATAGCTAAAAAGCTTACCTACACATACAACGAGAAGACGGCAGAGACAGGCGTTACCATAACGGCCAAATTTTACATACCTGATGCCGGAACATTTATTGAAGTAAAGGCACCGAAGAGGGTTATAAATCACGGCACACCGACTAGTGAAATTCCGTTTACGCTAGAATGTAGCAAAATAATCGAACGATTAACGACGGAAATATTCCGGTATATAGACGGCGACAGAGCCCAGGATAAATTAAATTTTGACGACAGAGAGGAGAATTAACAATGGAGCTAGAAATAACCACAAACACAGGGGTAATAATAGGGCTAATAATCACACTAATAATCCTAGCCGTCGTACTAAAGTCTACAGCAAAAGAACAAGACGTCGAGATTAAATTTATTCCCACATCACAAGCGGCAACAAAGGTGCAAAAGTATGAAGGTTCAAAAACGTTAGAGGCCGTACAATGGACTGGCGAAAACATACAGGACGTTTGGGAAACCGTAAGGTGCTGCGCAACAAGCCAAGAGATGCACATTCTCCCCGCCACTGGAAGAATAGAAATAATATGGCACCAAGGTAGAGAAATAGCCTTTCCTGGCGACTACTTCATAAAGCCGGAAGTAAGTTCAAGATTACAGATTATTGAAGTAATGAAAAAGGAATATTTCGAGGAAAACTACAGAATTAAGCAAGATAGCAACATAAGAAATAGCGAAAACGGGCAAATAAGAGAGGACTAACCATGAGAATAAGAGACCTAAAAGACACCATAAACCTTATGACAAGCGACAACTATAAAGATCGGCTTCTTGCTGAATATTGGCAACTAAAAATTAGGCACCAAAAACTACAAGTCGCTATAGCAAGAAAAAGTCAACGGCTAGACCGGGATACGAAAACTCCGATAGACGCACTCCAGGCGCAGGCGCATGTAATGGAACGGTATTTAAATCTACTACGATTAAGAGCCAGAGAAGAAGGCATTATGATTGGTGAACGCTAAAAAATCATCACGACCAAAAGGAGAGCGGACATGCTAATAATTAAAAACGGAAAAGCTATAGGAGCGCTGCAATTATTTAGGGTTAGAAAAACAGGGATCGTCGCAAGGCAAAACGCAAAAGACGTAGTAGTATTTCACGGAGAAGAAGAACAAGACAGAAAAGTGATGAAAAAAATATTATGGATGCTGCAAGCGCTGCACGCCGGCGAAATAGAAAAAAACAACATCATACGGTACAACGGAACCATAGATATGGACGTCATCATTAAGGAGACCATAAAAGAATGGTAGAAAACATGACGGCCATAAAGTACCTACAATCCATCCGGACATTAGACATTAAGTTGAAAACCCTGGAAACAAGAATCTCAAGATATAGAGAAGATATCTGCACATTAAAAGGAACGGATTATTCAGCAGATAAAGTTTCCGGAACGCCTGGAAGCGGCATGGCAGACAAAGTGGCACGCCTGGCGGATATGATTATGGATGCGGATAAAGAGTGGGACAAACTCATTGAAAAAAGAGAAGAGGCGCGGCTCTTAATCGAAAAACTGGAAAATCCTAAACACCAAAGCATCCTTTCAAGAAGATACCTTTACGGCGAAAAGTGGGAAAACATATGTAAGGCCATGGGCTGTACATGGCCGAATATTTTTAGAACACAGCGGCGAGCCTTAAAAAGTTTCGATATAATCCTAAAAAAATCAAAAGAGGGTACTTAAAGTTACATATCACTCTGTGCTATCATGTAAGCTAGAAAAATAAGACGAGGAAGACCCGCATATGACGGGCCTTCCTTTTTTGTTGCCGGAAAAGCGAGGGTAGCATGATCCGATGTGACAACCAACGATGCAAACACAACCACCGCGAAATATGTGTGAACATGCACCTACAGATAGAATCGGAGCGGTGTATATGCTTTGAGCCGAAATGGCAAAAGAAACGAAAAACAAACGAAACAGATATAAACCATACGCCTGTTTACCACTCAACAAGACGGCGTACGTTTAAGTAGGAGGAAGTATGACAAAAAACAAGGTACGAGGTGAACCCGTTCGCCGCGAGAAGATATTTATCAAGAACACAGATACGCGCACAAAAAACGCGCGAGGAAAAAACATTAATATAAGGCGTCGTTCAACAACATGGAAAAAGTTCCACACCACCCAAAACCTGGAAGTTATTAAAAGCCTATGCCGTAAGGGATGGCATAACGATGAGATTGCCGCATACATCGGCATATCTGAATCAACGCTTTACGAATGGACAAAAAAACATCCGGAGTTTTCGGAGGCACTTTCCATTGGAAAAGACTACTGCGTAGCCCAGGTCGAAAATGCCTTGTTCCAACGAGCTGTAGGCATCGAAAAAAAGATGCCAAAGAAAGAACAGACCGTCACAACAGACATCATAAAAGATGGCAAGGTCGTAGGCAAGCAAGTCACAAAGAAGATAGAAAACGAACTTGTGTTTGTGCCGCCGGAAACAAAGGCCGCAACCTTCATTCTCACCAATTTAGCACCGGACGACTGGAAGCAAAGACAGCAAACAGAATTAACCGGAAGCGTTGAAATAAACGCTAACATGGACCTGTCAGAGCGTTTGCAGCAGGCGTTATTAAAGAAAGGGGAAGCGGCTAGTGAATAAAGACGAAGCATACAAGCTTATGGACTGTCTAGGCCGCTTAACTCACGATCCGGTAGCCTGGGTATATTTTGCATTTGACTGGGACAACGACCCGGAATTAAAAGGCCAAAAGCCGCAAAAGTGGCAATTAGAACAGTTAGAAAGAATCGCTAAAGGATTGGAAACTCCGGATACAGTAATTCGTCAGGCCGTATCATCAGGCCACGGCATAGGAAAAAGTACGACCGTAGCCTGGCTTATTCTATGGGCTATTTCAACTCATCCGGACACAAGAGGCGTCGTAACCGCCAATACCGAAGCCCAATTAAGAACCAAAACCTGGGCGGAGCTTGCCAAATGGCACAGAAAGTTCATCGGTAAAGAACTATTCACTTACACGGCAACCGCGATATTTTCAATCGAAGCGGAACACGAAAGAACCTGGCGTATTGATGCCATCCCGTGGTCCGTCACAAACACCGAAGCGTTTGCCGGGCTACACAACCAGGGCCGAAGGATTCTTATCATATTTGATGAAGCCTCCGCTATAGACGATCGCATCTGGGAAGTCGCAGAAGGCGCCCTAACAGATAAGAATACGGAAATCATCTGGTGCTGTTACGGAAACCCTACCCGTAATGTAGGGCGGTTCCATTCGTGCTTTACAAAGTACCGTAATTACTGGGACACCAGGAAGATAGACTCTAGGGACGTAGCCATTTCTAACAAAGCCCAAATCGAGCAATGGAAAAACCAATACGGCGAAGACTCGGACTTTTTCAAGGTCCGCGTACGCGGGGAATTTCCGTCATCATCTGATGCTCAATACATAGGCGTAGATATAGTTGATGCGGCTACAAAAAGAACGCTCCGGCCGGCTGAATATAACTTTGCACCCGTCATTATTGGAGTAGACCCGGCCTGGACGGGAAGCGACCAATTCGTAATTATCATGCGCCAAGGTCTTTACTGTAAGGTCCTGGGTGAATACCAGAAAAACGACAACGACGGAGCCATGGCGGCAATCCTGGCGGGATTTGAAGACGAATATAAGGCGGATGCGGTCTTTATTGACCAAGGATACGGAACAGGGCTTTATTCGTTCGGCGTAACCATGGGAAGAAATTGGAAGCTGATTGCTTTTGGGGGAAAGTCCGGAACAAAAGGATTTGCTAATAAAAGGGCTGAAATCTGGGGAAAGATGAAGGAATGGCTTATAAACGGCGGCGTTCTTCCCGATGACGACGTTTTAAGAGATGACCTCATAGGTCCCGAAGCATCCGTCAACGAAAAAGGTGAAATTATTTTAGAAAGTAAAGACCATATGAAGGCCCGTGGCGTACCGTCACCCAATAAAGCAGACGCCCTAGCCCTAACATTTTCACTGCCGGTGTTAAAAAGCCAAAGACAAAAACAGGCAGCACAAACAAAATACAATCCGTTTAAAAGGGGGTAATACCAATGTGTGGATTAAAAGGATTATTTGGTGGAAGTACATCATCTCCCGAATTTAAAACACCGGATCCCACGGTGCAGGCCGTAAATAACGGCGATCAAGGAACGGTCGATAGCGTTGAAAAGCAGCGTAAAAAACGTGGCTTCCAAAGTACGCGCACGGCTATAGATACGGCACTGGGAACAACCAATGGCAAAAACACGCTGGGATAAGGAGAAAAACATGCGTAAAGAAATAAAAACAGAACTCGCTAGAAGCCCGACGGAAAATAAAAAGACGGTAAGGCCGAACACATGCAAAGATAAAAGAAAGCTCGTACAGCGATTTAATGCCTTATTCCAAGCAAGGCGGCCATGGGAAAGAGTGTGGAAGTTAATCCGTGATTATGAACTTCCCTATGACGGCTTATTCGATGACGACACGGCAGGAAAGCCCGTCATACACGACGAAGAAATCTTCACAGGTGTTATTCAAGAAGCCCGTGATACGTTTGCAGCAGGCGTCCAGTCTGGGCTCACACCGCCGTCCAGGCGCTGGTTCCGTTTTGGCATTGGAAATAAAGACCTGGCCGATGATACAGGCGTGCAGCGATTCTTAGATACAAGAGCCGATATCATGGAATCGGTATTGTCCGGCTCAAACTTCTACAACGCCATCCATCAGTGCTATTCGGAACTTCCCTTTGGACAAGCGGCCCTGGGGATTTTTTCACAAGGTGGCACGGTGACGTTTGTTCCATACACCATAGGTACGTATGCCCTGGCGTGTGACGCAACCGGTAGAGTCTCAACCTTTGCTAGAAGAGCCAAAATGACCGTAAATCAAATCGTAAAGCAGTTCGGGTACGATAACTGCCCAATGACCGTTAAACAGTCATACGATAATGGAAGCGGTCATCAAAACTATCACACAGTGTGTTGGCTCGTCGAAAAGAACGAAGATAACGACCCAAACAAGCTTAATAACAAAAAGATGCCGTTCACATCGACCTACTGGGTAGAAGACTCTAACGAAGATGAATGCCTGGCGGTTACGGGCTTTGAAGAATGGCCCGTACCCATCGCCCGTTATACCGTAAAAGGAACAGAAGCCTACGCGACAGGCCCTGGCTGGAACGCCTTGCCGGACGCCAAAATGCTACAACAAATGGAACTTGATGCCATTACGGCCATTGAAATGGGCGTAAAACCGCCGCTACAGGTCCCGCCGTCGCAAATAGGAAATATCAATCTCTTCCCCGGCGGCACAACGGCCATAAACGATCCAAACGAAGTCATTCGGCCTATCTTCCAAGGACAATTAGCAATCGGAGAACTTGAAGGAAAAATCCAACGTGTGGAAGATAGGGTGAAACGAACGTACTCCTCGGACCTCTTCTTAATGCTGGACCAACTGGACAAAGGCCGCATGACAGCCCAGGAAGTAATGGCAAGAAACCAGGAAAAATTACAACAGCTAGGCCCGGTGATAGAACGCCTTCAATACGAATTCTTAAATCGAATCCTTGAAAGGGTCTACAACATCTTAGATAGAAGCGGCGTATTCCCGGACATTCCCGAAGAGCTGCAAGACATTGTAGGCGAAGAGTTTAGGATTGAATATATTTCGCCGTTAGCCCAGGCACAAAAGATGAGTGGTCTTACGTCTATTGAACAAGGTATCGGCTTTATCGGACAAGCCGCACAATTCGACCAGACGGTACTCGACAAGGTTAACCTTACGGAAGCGGTCGCAAACTACTTAGCACAAGTAGGCGTGCCGGCAGCCATGATCCGTTCAGACGAAGAAGTGGAACAAATCCAAAAACAGCGTCAAGAAGCACAAGCCGCAGCAGAAGCCCAAGCACAGCAACAAGCAGCTATAGCCCAAGCTCCGGACCTTGCAGCCGCTGCTAAAAACGCAACAGAAGCGGCAAATGACGGCAATCCGGCTATGCAGGAATGGCTGGGAATGAGGTAAAAATGCACGAAAAAGAACGAAAGACCGCACAACTTATGGAAGAAACCATACGAAGCCAAGACATGGAAGCCTTACGTTACGTCATGGAAAGTCCCCTAGGACGGCATTTTATGGCTCGCCTTTTGGACGCAACGAGAATCTATAGCCCGCTATCAAACGAGACCACACTCCTTGACGAAGGACGCCGTCGTGTAGGCCTCGAGTATTTAAAACTCATTCAATCATTAGGCCTTGAAGGCATGAAACTACTTCACCAAATGGAAGAAGAATACGCTGAAAAAAGAATTGAACTTGAAAGGATGAAAACAACATGGAAAAGTTGATATTTGACCTACAACGATTTGCTGATGGCCCGGAAAGCCAAACTGACGAAGCACAAGCCACAACCGAAACGACCGATACAAGCGCTGACCAAGAAGAAAGCGGCTCATTTATTGGTAAGGGAACGCAAACCGCCTTAGGTAGTGACGGCGAAAGTGCTACTCCGCAAGTACCCGAATCATACGACTTTACGACCGTATTAAAAGAAGCGGGCCTAGAAGCGGACGAAAAAAGTACCGAAGAATTTACGAATCTCTTAAAGGGCATGGGTGCAACGCAAGAACAGGCAGCCGGTATGGCAACTTACGGCATTCAGTATGCCCAAGGCGTAGCCGAAGCGGTAGCTAAAAATCTCCAGGAACAATATGTAAGCGAAGTAAAGTCCTGGGGTGATGCGGCTAAAGAAGAATTAGGCGGAGCATACCAAGAGACGCTCGGTAAGGCCGCAACCGCAAGAGATTACATTGAACAAAAGATTCCCGGCTTTACGCAGATGTTAAATCTGACGGGGGCCGGTAATCATATAGCCATGATTAAAACCATGGCAGCCTTTGCCGATTTAATCGGTGAAGATCCTGGCAAAATGGGTGGCGCAGGTACCGCCGCAACCAGTACCGATATGTATCCTCACACGGATTTTTCTAAGTATTAATTAAAGGAGAACAAAAATATGATTGGAAGCACAGCATTAACTTTCACGGATTTACGTAAGCGCTTAAATCCGCAGGGCCAGTTAGACGCGATTATGGAAGTCATGGCTCAAAGCAATCCTATTATGGAAGATATCCCCTGGATGGAAGGAAACCTTCCCACAGGTAACCAAACGACAGTCCGTACGTCGTACCCTCATCCGGAATTACGGCGCATTAATGCCGGCGTAAAACCTGGAAAATCCACAACAAAGCAAATCATCGACACGTGCTGCCTCATGGAAGCACGCTCGGAAGTCGATGTAAAGCTTGTAAAACTCGCCCCGGACAAGCAAGCCTTCCGCATGTCCGAAGACAAGGCTTACGTCCAGGGTTTTACGGATGACCTTGCAAAATACATGTTCTACGGCGATACGGACGCAAACCCGGACCAGTTTAACGGGTTAAGCATTCGTTACAACACGTTTAAAGGCGACCTCGGCGAAGAAGGCTACCAAGTAGTAAATGCCGGCGGTAAGACGGCGAATAAACAAACCTCCGCATACATCGTTGATTGGGGCGAAGATGCGGTCGTAGGCATTTACCCGAAGGGCTCTAAAGCGGGCCTTGATATCCAAGACCTCGGCGAAATCGACGCTATCGACGCAAACGGCGGTAAATATCGGGCCCTTGCAACGCTGTTTGATTGGGATGCAGGCCTTGCAGTAAAGAACATCCGTAAAGTTGCGGCCGTTCGTAATATCGACTGCAAGGCAGCAGCCGAAGACACAACCTCTGATGCACGCAAGGCATTAGCTGAAAGAATCGTAGTCGCAAAAAACAAAATCATAAACCCGAAACGCCCGATTCTGTATGTATCGCCTATGGCATATACAATGCTCGAACTACATATCGCAGATAAAAATAACGTATACGTAACGCAACAGCAGCTTATGCAAGGCATTCCGACGCTGTACGTATCGGGCCTTATCGTTAAGAAAAATGATGCATTGACGGAAACTGAACCCGTTATCGCCTAGAAAGGAGAAACACATGATATACGATGCAGAAAATACGTTCTTCTGGAACGTAAAATTATCCGGCCAGTCCGGAACAGGCGAAGTCATTAAAACAGGTAAGGGTGACGCAGGAAGCCCCTTAACCTTAGTTGTTAAATTACCTGGTGCCTCGGCAGATTGTACGGTAACGCTTGAAACAGCGGATAACGATAAAATGACAGGAGCTAAAACCCTCGGCACCTACACGGCAGAAAAAGGTAAAACCTTAGCCGTAAAAGTACCTTACGGAGACCTCGGCTATCTCCGCCTTAAATGGGCGTCCGCCGCAGCCCAATCGGCAGGCACCATTTCGGCATCTTTAGTAATGGATGCAGACGTACGATAAGACAGGAATCCCCTTTAAGGATTGCCATAAAGGAAGAAGTTTAAATCAGTTACATGCAAACGAACTACGAGCTAAGTTAATCCAAGCCGGAGTTAAATACACCGGTGAAGAAACCAAAGAGGAACTTGTAAACCTCGTTAAAAAACACAAGTTATAAAGAAAAGGGGACGGGTACCACCGTCCCCGGCTTTATTAGAGAAAGGGAGAAAACATGACAGACACGGATATTTGCAACATGGCGCTATCAAATTTAGGAAAAGGCACTATTATATCAATGGACGATAAGGAAGAAAACGCAAGGGCTTGTAAGCTCTATTACAACCAAACAAGAGAAACGGTACTCCGGGCGTATCCGTGGAGCTTTGCTCATAGAATCGAAAAGTTAGCCCTTCTTGACAAAGAAATACCAGGATATGATTTTTGCTACGCGTATCCGAAAAATTGCTTGAAGATAAACAACATTCGAAACAAACAGATAAACGTACAAGAACACATTCCGTACGTTGTCGTAAACATAGATACAGCTACCAAAGCCATTGCGTGTAATCTACAAGACGCTTATGCCGATTACACGGTCAATGAAAAAGACGTGCAGGTCATGGACACCTTGTTCGTCAGCGCTTTTACAAGACTACTTGCAGCCAACATGGCCATGCGTCTTACCGGAAACCCTCAAGCCTACCAAATACAATATCAGTTATTCCAGGCTATTATTCACGATGCCCAATTAAACGACGCAAGAGAAGGCCAAAGGGATGCGGTATATCATAGCAATTACGCACAGACTCGGAGGGTGCGATGAATATATATCTCATACAACCGTCATTTGCAGCCGGCGAAATATCGCCGTACGTTGCCAACAGGGTAGACCTTGATAAATATAAATCAGCCCTTCTAACAGCTCAAAACCTCGTCATCCGTCCGTTCGGCGGGTGCTATCGTAGACAAGGATCGGAATTCATCGGGAAGGTTAAATACGACGATAAACCGACGGCCATTGTCGCCTTTAATGCCGGAATAGACGATGCTTATCTATTGGAAGTAGGCTACCAGTACATACGTATCTGGGAAGACGGAAAATACACCGGCACGGAGTTATCCACACCGTATGATAATGTGGATAACTTACAATTTACCCAATCGGCCGACACCATGTTCATTTGCTCCGGCGATTATCCGATTCAATGCCTTCAAAGAACGGCTACAGGCTGGATGTTTAAAGAGTATGAAATTACAGAACCTTATTACGACTCGGCTGCACAGACGGTAAATAAAGAAACATCGTTTACGACGCCTGGAACATACACATTTACGCCGCAAGTAACGGGAAAATACACCGCAGAAATCATAGGAGCTGGTGGCGGCGGTGCCGGGACCGGAGTACAGCATTACTCATATACATATGGGAGCGATGGAAATACCGCCACAGGGACCATAGAATTACAAGGTGGAAACGGCGGCACTGGCGAAAAGAAAATAATAATAGACACGCTAACCGCAGGACGAACATATTCCGTAATAGTAGGCGCCGGCGGCAAAGGCGGAAAATCCGAATATTCTAAAAAAGGAGACGCACACCCGACAGATGGAACAGACGGAGGAAAATCATCCTTTAATAATGCAGAAGCTAAAGGTGGCGGTGCAGGAATCGCAAGTAAACCTAACGGCCAAAACCAAAGCACCAAAGGAAAGAACGGAACCTCGTACCAAGGCGGAGCCAAAGGCGGATCTGCCGGAGCATGTAAAGACGTTCAAAAAAATCCTTCCCGAATAACAGACGGAAAAGACGGCCAAAACGGATACATCAGAATCACCTTCACCGGAAATAATGAATTAAAGCCCTCGACTACATCGGGAAACGACGTCACCATAACAGCCACAAAAGACACATTCACGCCCGGCATGGTAAATAGTCACATAAAACTAACCCAGCAAGCCGAAAACCAATCAGAACAAATCGAAATAAAAGCCTCTTCAAAAACAGAAGAAACTAAGTCTATACGAGTAGGAAAAGCCTGGAAGATTACAACTCACGGCACATGGAAAGGTAAGGTCACAGTTTACCGCTCAGACGATAATAAAACCTGGAAAGAATATAGAAGCTACAAGTCAAATAACGACCAAAACTTCACGGAATCCGGCACCTTAACAACACCTACGTGGATGAAAGCAGTAGCCACAACGGATGCAGATAACGGAAGTGGTAAACTTACCGTAGACTTTTCCAGAAACCCTTACTCAAACGACGGTACGGCTAAAATAACAGAAGTCGTTTCATCGACGGAGGTTAAAGCCTCGGTTATTACCGATTTTGCAAACACCGATAAAACCCAAGTATATGCACTAAGTAGCTGGAACAATGATAACGGCTATCCTAAAATGGCGTGCTTTTTCCAAGATCGGCTTGTTTTAGCCGCGACAAAAAAAGAACCTTACTCTATATGGATGAGTAGAACAGGCGACTATCCCAATTTTGGCATTGAAAAAGTAGACGGTGGCGTAACCGACGACTCGGCCATTAAAGCAGACCTCATCACTCGCAACGGCTTTGAGATTCTGCACTTAGTACCCGCCAAAGACCTTATCATCCTTACAACGGGTAACGAATGGATTATAGAAGGCGCAAGCGTCATCACGCCGGCTAAAATTAATCCCAGGCCGCAAACCATGCGTGGATCCAATACATGTCCTCCGCAGCATATAGGAAATCGTATCGTACACGTACAGCGAAGCGGAAAGACCGTAAGAGACCTCGGATATCAATATGATGCGGATAACTATAACGGCGATGATTTAACGCTTTTGGCGACGCACCTAACCGAAGGTCATAAGCTGGTATCATCTGCCTACATTCAAGAGCCCAACAGCACCTTGTATTATGTTCGTGACGACGGCATGCTGCTTTCATTAGCCTTCATTAAAGAGCAAAACGTATTTGCCTGGTCGCATCACACGACGGACGGCAAATATAAAAAGGTAACATCCATTCCAAACGGCGCAAGCGACATATTATACGTAACGGTAGAAAGAGACGGGAAAATCTATATAGAACGGTTTAATCCTGATATAGAAGCGGCTGTATACATGGATTCGTACGTAACAGGAAGCGGTAGCAGCATAAAAGCGGATCACCTTATAGGAAAAACCGTACAAATCTTAGCGGACGGCACAAGGATGAAGGATGCGGAAGTGCCTGAAAATGGCTTAGTGGCCTTTGGCCAGTCGTTTTCAGATATCACGATAGGCCTTGCCTATGAAACGAAAATTAAGCAGCCGGGCCCTGACATCGGATTAAAAGAGGGGACTATGCAAGCTCGAATATCAAAGATTAATACCGTTGTCTTAAGAGTAGAAAAATCCTACGGTGGCCATATCGGATATACGTTTAAAGATAAGGATATGGATGAATTACGGTATGAAGATTATGAGACGTTAGAAACAGGCGATATCGTGCAACAAATGCCGGTCGCAAACATCGGTAGCAACACCAAAAACCATATCTGCATTAAGCACGATGAACCGTTCCCGTTTGAACTAAACGCAATCATAAGAGAGGTAAGCATTGATGGCGGCATTGTTAAGAGTTACAACGGAGAAATTTAATAAAAAAGATAAAAAGCACCTACAGGCCGTAAAGTACATAGAAGAACATTTGCGGCCGATTGATAAAAAAGAACTACAAGGTGCCTATACATCCGTTACAACATGCGCCATGCATGAATTTTGTGATAACTTCCTGGCGTTCGGCGAAAAGGGAGAACCTATCGCCATATACGGGATCATAAAATATCCGATAGACGGACTCCATGCCGTATGGATGGTAGGAACGACGGACATTAAAAAGTACAAAAAAGAATTAATCACCATGGGACTTGATGAAATCAGTAGATTTACCAAGGAATACGGGCCTATAACGAACTATATAAGCATAGATAATAGTGAATCACGGCGTTGGCTACTAAAAGCCGGCGCCGTTTTTGGTACGCCGTTTAATGAAAACGGTATAACGTGGCAACAATTCGCGATAAGGAGGAATGAATAATGTGCGGAGTATGGGGCATGATAGCCGGCCAAGCCGTCCAGGGCATCATGCAATATAAACAAATAAAGCAAGAAACAAACGCTAAAGTCGCCATGTATCGACAACAAGAACAAGCCGCCGAACAAAACGCTAAAATAAGCGAACTCCGGCAAGACCAAATCGCCGATAAATACGCAAACGACCAGAGAAAACTTGACGACAGGATGCGGTTAATGGCAGGACAAACAGCAGCCCAAGCCGGATCGTCGAACATGACGCTTACAGGCAGTCCTTTAGATATTCTCATCTCATCGTACGGAACATACCAAGATGACAGCAGTCAATTATTACAGAACCAACGTAATGATGAACGTTCGGAATTATTCAACCAGTATAATTACGAAAACCAAGCCGCAGGTCACAAGGCATCGGCAGAAAACGCCAAGGCTCAGGGGAAATTAGCCGGCATAGCCACTCTTCTTTCAACGGCTTCCAGCATGTACGGAATTAAACACGAATACGCCGGAGCTACAAAGCCCGCAACCGGAAACTCTGGAACGGACTATACATTTGACTATAAACCCGACCTTCTAAGGTGGTCACGATATGCGAACGCGCAAAAGGGATTATTCAGTTCAAATCCCTTTGGATCTAAGAATTTTAGGGGGTAACCCATGGAAATAAAATCATACAACAGGGCTGTAGACCCTAACGTAGAAAACGCAAACGTACAGGCCACAAATAGCATAGAAGCCTTTGGTGGTAACACAACCGGAAACCAATTGATGGGAAAAGCCGTTGGGGCTTTACAAGGACAAATACAGGCATACGTAGACGACCAAATAAGTATGAAGGTGCTTGACGCCACAAACGAATATAAAAAGCGTGTAAATGACTTATTAAACGATCCGGATAGTGGCCTATTACACAAGCAAGATACGAATGCCTTAGACATCTTAAAGCAATACCAAGAAGGCGAAGCAAAAATAAGAAGAGAAACAATCGCAAATCTTCCCAATTACGAAAAGGCACATAGAGCTTTTAATGCCATGGCAGACGAAAACAACCTCACCAAAACAGGAGCTGTCATGCAAGACCAATACGAAAAAACCACAACACATAGAAATGAAAGTGTAGCAAGAGCCGTGGCAGACGTCACAGACGCCGCAATGGAAACCAATACATTAGAAAATGCCTATTCATCACTCACGCAAATAAGAGGTATCGTGTATAGCCAATATAAAAACATATATGGCGACGAAAAATTAGATGAAATGACAAAAAAAGCCGCAACAACATTTACGCAGCAATGGGTTTATAACAAAACCAAAAGCGGCGACGAGTCAGATTATGAAGATGCGTATAGCCTCATCGATAAGGTATCTCCATTTGTTTATGATGCGGACATCACCAAGTTAAGAACAGAATTAAACGTACGAAAACGCGAACACGACATGATGGACATCGCCAAAAAATCCTTCAACCTCTTCCCCAACGACCCTAAAAAGCGCGAAGAATATATACGCTCAAAAATGACCTACACCGTAGAAGAAGGTGGTGGCAGCAAAACGGGCGACACAACTCTTGAGATGATCGCTGCTGTAGAAACCAATAATGACGACTATAACCTGGTTAACGACTCCGGACATTTTGGAAGATACCAATTTTCACCCAGTACCTACGCCGAAGAAGCACAAAAAATAGGTGTAGACCCGAACGACAGGTCACCGGAAGCACAAGATAAAGTAGCGGCTCAATACAAAAAGACGTTAGCCCAATGGATAGGCTCGGACAACGAAGATGCGCTTATTATCGCATGGAATTTCGGACCGGCCGCCGGTAAGGCATGGCTTGATAAAAAAGACGGGTTTTATCTTGATAACGATTTTTATACGTGGGGTGAAGCGCCGCCTGGAAACGCTTCCGTAAATGACAGATTAGCCAAAGCTCATAAAGCAAAAGAAAAGATAGGGGCTAGTGGCTCAAACATCCAAAACGCTATAAACCAAGGCGTACAATGGACAGGAAACGCTCCACTTGCAAACGGCAAAGTGGCGTGTGTGGAAGCGGTATGCAGTATCGGTGCCGCATATTCACCTACATTAAAAAAGTTCCACGATGACAATGTAGTAAATGTAGACGTTCTGGTTAATAGATCCAAAGAATCCGGTATGTCGGTAATTCCTTACGACCCGTCAAAAGTAAAACCAGGTTCAATTATTGTATACGACGATGTAGGGGGCGACACCCAAACTCACGTCATGATCGCAGAAGAAGGCGGAAAAGTAGTAGGCAACATGTCTAGCGCCAACAACGACCAAGGCGGCGTGGCAGAAGCAAGTAACGCAGATTTTGACCCGCAGCATTTAAAACCGACACAAATTATAATCCCCAAAGAAGCCGAAAACGCCAAAACAACAAGAACACGTGTTAAATATTCAGAAGAAGAAGCACAGCACATGTTAAAAATCGCAGACACCTACCAAGCCCAAGCAACAAGGAACGAAGAAATTGCAAATGACGGACTGGTAAAGGCAGGTCTTCAAGAAATGCAATTGGCCCACGAAAATGGAACACTCACCTACGAGGGGGGTGTAGCCATAGCCGAAAAATATGGCAAGGGGAATCCCAAAGTATACGCAGCCTTAAAGGGGGCAATAGGGACATACGTCGCGGCGCCTAGAGCAGCAGGCGGCGGAAGCGGCGGATCCGGAGGAAGTAGTGGAGGACAAGGCGGAAGACTAACGCAGTTTAAATCAATGATCGGACGTCAGTTTAACAGCTTTAGCGAATTTATAAACTATTGCAATACGAACGGAATTTCATTGTCGATAAATGAACAAAACAGCATGTCCAAAGCCTTTAATGACTACACAAACGGCACCGGCGAATTTAAGCCAGAATTCACCATTAATATGGATAATCTGGCAAGAAGATCCGGAATAGATAAAGATACTTTTATTAATAACGCAGAAGTAATTCAGCGGTCCGTTGCAGGATGGGCAGCAGAATTTGAATCACAACAAGGAAGAGAACCGACTCAAGACGAAATGTATGCGTACGCTATAACGCTAGTAACATCAAGAGATGAGTCTTACGGAAGAACAAGAGCAGACCAATTATCAGCCGGAATCAAAGAAGCATACTCGGAAACGGGCGACGACGGCGAAACGTACTGGAAGATTTATTGGACTGACGGAACCGAAAGCACGGTACACGACATTTACTATCAACAGTTGTTAAACGGAGAAACTACAGAACACTATATTAAAAGCGGGCAGTATAAATAAGGACGTGAAACAATGGCAGAATACAATTTTAACAACTTTAAAATTAATCCCGAAAATCCTACTGGAGAAACGCCGAATAATGATGTGCTAGGATTTAAAGATTCAGAAACGGCAATACAAGAAGGCCAGGTAGAATACGACGCAGACCAGGCAAAACGATGGAAAGAAGCCGATGCCATACTTGCTAATGGCACAATGAATTTCAAACCGACGTCAGATTATAGAAATCCGTCAGCAGAAGACTTTGCCGGAGCAACAGCACCGTCTCCCCCGAAACCGAATTTTATCGATGAAATCAAAGATTCGGCCATGGACGTATATCGCAATATCTTCAATGGAAACGCCGAAGGTATGCACAATGCCAAAGTATACGCGCAATTTATAGGTGTTTCACCGCAGTTTTTAATGGATAACGAAGCGGCTTATGAACAGGCGGAAAAGCTATATAACCAACGTTTAAACGCACGCTTTATGGGCGGCAGCGCTTTTTCGGCCGAAGCCCTGGACGCCATGTATCCTGAAATTCAAGCCCTTAGAAAGAAAGATCCTGTAGGAGCCGCCATCGCGCTTAAAGAATATGGAGACATAAAAGACACGAGAGGGATATTTGACCTCGCTAAAGACGCTTTTAATTCCGGGTCTGACATGGTTAAGCTTTCAGATGCACAATATAGAGCTTATAAAGGTGAAGATATCGACTCCGTTAAGCCCGAAGTAGATAGATTAACGGCAGAATTACAAGCCTATAAAGAACCTACAGCGAGTCAGAAAGTCTTATACGACACCATTCAGCAATTAACGATCATGGGAACCCAGGCCGCAAGGGCCACAAAAAGAGCGGCGCAAGGTGCTGCATTAGGCATGGCAACCTCGGCCGCAGCGGCAGGTGGCGCAGCCGCAACAGGAATCGGGGCGCCCGCGGCACCGGGTATTTTAATGGCCGGGGCTACGACAGGGGCCGCTTACGGTATGCGCGTAGGGATGTTTGAACAATTCGAACAACAAAGCGCAGCCGCAAGATACTGGGAACTAATGAACAACCGCAAGGGTGAATACAGCAGAAACCATGCCCTTGTAGACTCAACCATAACGGGCGCGGCTAATGGGGTTATTGAATTAGGCCTTATGGAACTAGGGTACAATCCCATTGCCAAAGCCTGGGGTGGGCAAGCGGCAAAAAGTATATTAAATAACGCCGCAGCTAGGATGGCTATTATTGATGCGGGGAAGGAAAGCATTGCTAAACTCTCTGCACAAGCAGCCATGAAGCAATTCGGAAGAAGTACGGCCACAGAACTTGCAGAAGAAGGTATGCAGCAAGCCTCCGAAGACCTTATGGATAATGCGGAATATTACTTATATAAAAAAGGCGCTCTGCATACGACCACGGAGATTATAGGAAACGCAGTAGACGCTATGGTGCAGGCCGTCCCGGCAGTAGTAGGCATGGGAGCCACGGGCGCTATAACGCACGGAGTAGGAAATTACCGTGGCATGCGGGCCATTGCCGCTATTAAAAACGAAGACTGGAAGCAAGAATACCGTAGAACAGTCGAACAACAGACCGTTGAAGCGTTAATGGCCAATAAAGCCCAAAACAAGACAGCGCAAAAAAATCCGGAAGTCTATAAAAACGTCGTACAAGAACAGGCTCGTCTTGCCGGTGTGCAGAATATGTACGTGGACGCGCAAGAACTTTCTAAAACAGATAAAGGCGTAGACGTTTTAAACGATATGGTAAATCGTGGAATCATCACCGGCGAACAGGTAGATAAATCTATTTCAACCGGCGCAGATATCGTAATTCCTACTGGAACCTTTGCCCAGCTTGCTGATGAATCCATAGATACCGATACTTTGATGCGGGCAACGACGATGGCCAAAAACGGGGTTCACCGCGCAGCCCTTGAAGAAAAAGCCAAACGAGTGGAAGCGATCCGCGAAGAACTTGCAAATTTAGTCCAAAATAAAAAAGATGTTCTATCCAAGGAACTCATGGAAGAACATTTTAGTGATGCGGACGATATAACAAAAACGGCCGCCGAAAGCGTCATCTATAAAAATCCGTACGACTTAAATAAGAGCTATAAAGAAGCCCTGATAGATGCAAGAAAAGAATATGAAGACGCATTAGGTTTTAACGCTTACTGGAATTACAAACCGCAGGGCGTTGGCATTATGTATACCGACGAAGAAAGCCGTCAAACAGGCCGTGGAATCAGAGTCTCGAATAATGACTACTGGTACCAGGATATGTATAAAAAGCTGGGCCGTAAAGCGACAAGAGAAGAAATGCTCGATATTGCATACGAAGATCAGATGAAAGAATTGCAAACTCTAGCTCCGGAAACAGCAGACGAATTCGCACAAAACGCAAATTCGTTAAAGGCAAAATATGAGTCCCTGCAAGGCTTAAAGGATAAATTCGAAGAGTTGGCCAAGAGCGATTATGCCGTAAAACAATCCCTCACAAAGGAAGGTTACGAAGTATATAACGAAGTATCAAATAAACTTCAAGATGGTAGTGATAAATCCAAATTAGCTGCTAACGAAAACGCCTTCATTTACGCCAGAATGGCCGAAAGCTGGGCAAAAATCCGTAATGAATATGGCGACACGGCCTATACGGCCAAAGACTTTATGCGTGAACACCTGGTTATAAGCAATCAAAAAACGTATACCAAGAATGATTTAAAAGTTTTCACGCAAAAAGAGGCAGAAGAAGCTAATAAATGGCTGGCAGATGATGACAAAGAGTGGCGCAATGCAATAGATGCACTTGCTAACAAAAAAGGCACTTCAAGAGTAATTGTAGCAAAACATACGCCAATATCGTTAAGGATGATAAATGCGACAGACAGAGTAATAAAAATGGATGTCTGGAAAATTAGAAAAGTAAAAGCAGATCATCCGGCTATAAATAACGACATATTAAAAGAAATTTTAGTGGCAATAAACGATCCGGTGGCAATATTCGAATCAACAACACATAAAGGAAGCTTGGTTATAATAACCGATTTAAAAAGTAAAGAGAACCAAGCCAACGTTATTACCCCTATCGTTTTAGATGCAAAAGATAATAAAAAAGAATCATTAATACACATATTAACCAGTATATATCCGAGGCAAAATAAAGAAGCAGAGATACAAAAAGAATGGTTTATAAAACAGTTTGAAGGAAAAAAACAAAAAATGCCGGACGGAGAAGAACGGCCGGCAAAAGCATACTATTTAAATACAAAAAAAATTACCGAATGGTATGCCGCAAACGGGGTGCAATTCCCCTGGTCGGGCCCATACCAAATCGGTAAATTCTTTGAATACAGTATAGCAGATGAAAATAACCTACGCAAGGCCAAAGAAGGAAAAATTTTAAGCACTGGACAAGACGCAACGTTTGACCAAAGGGCATGGCACGGAAGCGGTATGGACTTTAACGAGTTTAACCTGGAAAAGGCCCTTACCGGTGCCGGGGATATGGTACACGGCTGGGGCATTTATACAGCCAAAAACAAAAAGACAGCCCAGGCATATAAAAAACACGCCAAAAGCAAAGGGTTGCCGTCGTACTTATACGAGGTAGACATTCCTGAAGACGAAAACCTTCTTGTAGAGGAAAAACGGTATAAAGAACAACCGTCCGAAATACAAGAAAAGCTTACTAGGACAATATCGGATTTACCGGATGAACAACAAAAAGCATTTTGGGAAAAGTTATTACACAACGAAATGCGGACCTTACCCGAAGAGACCGAAGCGTTATCTGATCTGGATAAAGCGAAAGATAAGATAAAACAATTAGAGGTGGCGGCTAATGGACTCGAAAATACCGAGAAACCTAAGCTCAAAGAAAAAATAGCCATAAAGCACCTTAAAACGCTCGGATATATCGACGAGCAAATAAAAGACCAGGACTTTATGCAGATGGAAAAGGAAAAGGAAGAAAAAGTCCTTGCCGCCGTGAAAGAGGACGCCCAAAAAGCGGAAGCGTCTATACAAAAAAGAAAAGACAGCATCCTGGAAGCGGCTATTAAAAATCCGAAAGACTCCCTAAAAAGAAGCGTTGGCACCGGTAAAGAAATCTATAAGTATTTATCTACATCGCTTGGAAACATGGAAGAAGCCTCACAGCGCCTGAATAAAAACGGGATTGAAGGCATATCCTATTACGACAGTGAAGACGGCGATTGCGTGGTGGTATTTAATGACAAGGCGGTAAATATCATCGATAAGTACCGTCAAGAAATAAAAGCCTCATATAATTCCGAAACAGGTGCCATTCACCTATTCGATGGAGCAGACCAATCCTCATTCGTTCATGAAGCGGCGCATATGTATCTTACAGAGATGAGTAAGATGGCCGTAGATGAAGCGGCACCTAAAGGACTCCTGGAAGACTGGGACACGATTCAAAACTGGGCAGCGTATAAGCTGGAAGACATCGAAGATTACGAGGGGACGGCACGGGAAAAGGAATTTAAATCCTACGCCAAGGATATTGAAAACGCGCGTAAAAGTGGTGACGTCATAGCCATTCGTGCTGCCGAAGAACGCTGGATGCAGGAACGATTCGCCCGTGGCTTTGAACGCTATATCGCCGAAGGCAAAGCTCCGACACAGGCCCTTCAAAGTGCATTTAGAAAATTTAAATCCTGGCTCGTATCAATCTATAGAGATTTAAAAAATCTCGGTAAAGAGCCTCCGGAAGACGTAAAGCGCGTTATGGATCGGATGCTTGCAACCAACGACGAAATAGAAGCCTGGGCAAAAGCCAAAGAGCTAGACGCCTGGGACAAGAAGGGCTTTTCCGGGGACTTAACAGGTTCAGAGGGGGACATGATTAAACGCTGGGCCGAAGACGCCAAAGAAAAGGCCAAGGAACGAGTCCTTAAAGAACTCATGCGTCAAGAGGAAAACCAGTGGCGAACGGACCTTGAGAACAGCCTCGAAAAAGAACAAATCGATTACGAAAAACATCTAGTCGATGAAAACCCGATATACGGCCAAGAATTACAATACAACGAGGCGGACGAGCATTTACGGAACGACTTACTGAGACAATTTGGTTACGATTCAAAAAAATCATTCGAATCGGCCATTGAAAAGGCTGGTGGTCCGTTAGAAGAACGTTCCAAGGCGTTCATGGAAAATCGGCGCAAAGAATACGAAGAAATGATGCCCACATCCGAAGACTTTAAAAACGCAGCCGATGCAGAGCTTGCCTCAACAAACGCTCAAATGAGACTTTCACAATTAGAAGCCTATGCTATAAAGCGTAAAGTAAATGGATACGTCGCAGAAGCCGTTAAAGCGATGCGTGAACTTGACGCATTAGAAGGAAAGTCCGAAGAAGAAATTGCGGCCGGCATTAAAGAAATTCTAGGCGTAGACGACGAAGCGGCAAAAAAAGGCCGTCAAATAGCTTTAATGCTTTCTAAGAATGAAGAAATCAAAAAGCTTAAAGAACGGCTAAAGGATGCCAAAGAAAAAGACAAAGAGCATAGAGCCTCGGCAAAAGAAGAGTTAGCCTCGGCTAAAGCGGCCCTTAAAGAAGCTATGAGAGGGTTAAACACGGCAAGAGATATCACTGCCGGAAGTTACACCAAAACCCTTCAAGTAGCCCGTGAAGAATTAAGTAAGATGACAGTAGCCGAAGCCACCACCTGGCGGCATTGGGAAATAAAGGCTAAGCAAGAAGGAAATAACGCCGACAAGTTAATGGCGGCGGGGGCCTTTGAAGAAGCGGCTATCGCTAAGGGTAACAGCCTTAAATACTACTGCATGAGTAGAGCGGCTAAAGACAATCAAGAATACGTAAGAACAAAGCTTGAAGGCTCAACCGGTCGTGTGGACATGCAGCAAGAAGCCATGGACGGTATCAAAGGCATGGTTAAGCGTATAAGTAGAAGGGAAAACCCGGTACGCCTGGACCCGAACAGTCGATACATGATCCAGCACCTGGCGTATGTTACGGGCATAACCGAAAAAGACGGCGTGAAGCCGTTAAATGAAAAAGGCGAACCCGTAGGTATCAACTGGGAAAAAGTCTATGGAGATTTAAATCCTGATTATGCCATGGATAAAGAAACCGCACCGAATCCTGATAAAATCGTCGCACCGTGGCTTAGAATACTAGCCGAAAGCAAGGAACGTAAAGACTATAACGAAATGCAAATGGACCAATTCCAAGATATGGTTGAAGCCATGAACGTTCTATACAAGGCGTCAAGACGAGACTATGAATCAACAACCATTAAGGACAGAAACGGTAAAGTTGTTAGCCAAGAAGACGCCGCTTTAAAACTCGTTCAAGCTATCGGCGTGGACAATTCCTTCAATCCGCTGCAAGATTCAAACAACCAAACAAACACCAAGTCCAAAGCTAAAAGTTTGGCTAAAGACGCATTACTATATCTCACCAAAGCCGAAACCATCTTTAATCGCTTTGGTGGCGACTGGATGCAACTTGTGTACGAACCCATAAACCAGGGGGCGAATAAAGAGCTTACAATGCGGCAAGAGGCGTGTAAGGTCTTTTCGAAGATTTACAACATGTACTCATTGGAAGAATGGCAGTCCATGCGTTCGGACAGAGTCTTTACCATAGGCCTTACAACCAACTTCACAAGAGAACAATTAATTTGCATGGCTTTAAACTGGGGTAACAAAGAGGGCCGCAAGCGCGTACTTTCAACGATAAATAAATCGGCCAAAAACGAAGCGGACGTCATCGACGAATACACAATGCAAAGCGTGCTGGAATCGTCACTTACTGATAAAGACTGGAACTTCATTGAAGCCATCTGGACGCAGCTTGATTCATACTGGGCAGAAAGAAACAAGGTCCAGGAAAACCTTTATGGCCAAGGCCTCGGAAAAGTGCAAGCGCTGCCGTTTAATATTAACGGTAGGCAGATGAAAGGAGGTTATTATCCTATTGTTTACGACCCGAAGCTAAGTATAAGAGCCTCCGACCTTGCAGCAGACGACATCGTAAAACAAGCCCTTTCAGGAAGCTCGACGTTTGGCATCGGCATGGGCAGTACCAAGTCCCGCGTAAGTGAAGTAAAGGGACAGCAATTAGCCTTACGTCTTGACGTGTGGCCACAGGCAGTAACAGAAGCCATTCACCATATCGCTATGCGCGAAGCGGCAACCGACGTGTATAAATTAATTACGCACCCGGCCGTACAACAAGCCGTCCAGCAAAAATACGGCATGGAAACATACAATATGATCCGCCAATGGAGTAAAGACGTCTGGAAGACGGACGTCCAAAAAGCCGATATCATTAATCGCACCCTCGAACAAATGCGTAAAAACTCGGCCTTTGCTGTTATGGCCATGAGAACGGGGACGGCCATACTAAACGTTCTTAACGTCTTTCCTATGATGCATCAGATAGGAAAGATAAACACTATAAAGGCCATTACTAGCTTTGGGCTAGGGTTTTACAAGGGAACAAATACATACGCTAGAAATCGGCAGTTTGTATTCGACAAATCGCCTATGATGCGCGACCGCATGAATACTATCGACAGAGATATGCAGCAGGACATGAAGCTTGAAGTAGGGCAAGACACCTCACTCATAAGAGAACGGGCAACGCACGCCAAAGAAAAGTTCAATCGCTTTGGATACTGGTTTATTACCGAAACAGACCTCATGTTCTCGATGGCCCTTTGGAAACATGGATACGACGAATCCATGAGAAAACAAATCGAAGCGGGCATGACGGACGTTAAACAAATGGAGCAAAACGCCATTTCAGACGCTGACACAAACGTAAGAGCGGTATTTGGAAGCGGTCAGGTAAAAGACCAGGTAGCTATGCAGCGTAAGAACACACTGGTAGGACAGCTAACGCCGTTCTATAGCTATAGCTCAACCGTGTTAAACGCGCTCATTAAGGCAGGCTACAGGGTAAAAGACCACGGAGATTACATGGCACTCATTAACGCAACTCTTTACTGGGTAGTCTTGCAGACCCTGGCCGAAACTGTTTATAGAAGTGCCGTCGCTGGAGAATTAGACGATCCGGACAAAACGCTCCGTCGCCTTGGAATTACGACCGTAAGAAACGTAGACCAAGGGCTCCCTGTAGTCCGTGATGCTTTAGAAGGCGTCATGAACCACTTCTTATTAGGAAGCGATTCAAATAATTCACCGCTTGCTATTACAGCTATTGACGAACTTGTAAAGGCAGCGCAAGCAGCCGGAAACGAAAAGAAAGACTTTACCGACGTAGGCCGTTCATTATCGCGCGTGGGTAACAGAACCTGGAAATTCTCCGATACCTTATCGGACGGATTCTGGAACCTTGTAAGATTTTCATTAGTTGACACAGACAGAAGCGTCCAGGAGCTTATTACCACAACGATTTTTGATAAGCGGTACAAGACGCATGAAGAACGGGTACGCCAAGATAAGAAAAAGTCTAATGAACAAAAAAGAAAGGACAAACGCTAATGATAACTAAAGACAAAACCACAATCACCTATAAGGGGGACGGGGTTACAACCTCGTTTCCCTTCCCTTATCAGTACAGAGCAGGCGAAGACATTAGGGGGTATCTACTGGTCAACGGAAAAGAAATGCCGATTGTAGCCAACTACCGTTTTGACGAAGTAGAGAACAAATTCATCTATCCCGTAAACGGTGTACCGTTATTTGCAACCGACACCCTCGTCATTAAGCGGGAAACGCCCATTGAACAAAACGCCGATCTTCCTAATAAGTATCCGTACAACGCCGTCGAAACGGTAGCCGACAATCTCACTCTCATAGTCCAGGAACAGGAAGCAAAAATTAAAGGAATCGAAAACATCCGTGATGAATTAAATGAGATAACAGAACGAACTATCAGTATGAACTTTCCGAATATTAAAGACATGTTAGACGCTAGAGCTATAAATGCCGATAGCGACAGCCTTGAAGATATTCTCCGAGCCATCGTAAAAGAAGTTGTCCCCGACGGCGACTATTCAAATCACCTTGCCGAATTTACGTTAGTTAATGAAAAGGTAGAAGTAGGTAGCACGACGGTAGAAATTATAGGTCAGCCGCACTTCTTTATCACCGAACAAGACCACAGGGATTTACAACAGATACCGGCAGGCGGCCGACTCGCTTTTACCCTTTCCTCACCGTTCAACGGCGAAGAAAAGACACTTGATATTTTATATCCCGACGTATCAAAAGGCGTGTACAACCAAATTATCATACCTCAGAACACCGCCGAACAGGTTATCCAAGACGACACGCAAGGAGCGACTGGGGCTAAACTTTACCTTAATTCGCAAGGACACGTATGTATCAGCACCCGCACCTATGAAACCCTTGCGGACGTGTTTAAGTGGTCATACTTGGCGGGCCGTGCACGGCAGCATGACGCTCCGCTTACCATCGATTGTTACGAAAGAGGAACGGCCATTAAAGCGGACGGCTTAACGGCACTCAGTCAGCACTTCCAGAATGTAAACTGCATAACAGAATGGCCGAGCCACGTTGATATGCCGAGTCAAAGCGGGCGCTTGTCTATGAACCTTAACATTGCTAGAAGTAAAGGCGATACCGATCTTGTGCAGAACGACTTATCAGGTTTTGAGTGCCGAGGACAACGGCTTAATGTGACAGACGGCAGGCTTGAGTATGTGGAATTATAAGGAGGGAAAATAATGGTATTAAAAAAATATATGATAAACACATACGAAAAAGTAGTGTTAGCCGGAGTCTATACCCTGGGCGAAAACGAAACAGGAAAGAAGTTAGTACCCGAACCTTACCAGGAAGAGGTCACCGAATGGTTAGCAGAAAGAGAAGAAAAAAAGGAGTAGGACGTGGAATTCATGGACGAATTGATTACAAGGATACTGTTGAACGTATCTCGTGAACATGTTCTTGATATTTGTAACGTCATCCTGCTAGTGCTAATTCTCTTAGTGGCCGACGCTTTCTTACGCATCATTGCAGAAGTCTTTCAATATAACAAAGACCACAACCGTAAGAACACAATTAAAACCTTCACCACGACGCTTATATGGTACGGTTGGGGGAAAGGTGACTATATCGACGCCAATACGGGCAAGATTAAACGCTATCTCATGAGCGAAAAGTTAAGAAGCAGCATGTTAAAAAAAATATGCATATTCTACCCGGCGTGGTTTTTCCTCTCGATCGCATGTGTTTCTCTTCCTGATACCGTATTCATCGGTGTTCGTGGTGATGAATTATTGGCCAACGTCTTTATGTGGTGGCCCGTCGCATCGGAGCTTTCGTCGATCATTGAGAATCTAAGAGAAATAGACACGTACCATTTCGTAAGAATCAAGAACATGTTCATGGAAATTAACAAAATGAGGAAGTGAAAAAGTGGTAGACAAAATTAATATCGCAGACCTTGTAGTCATTACAGGCCTCGTAACGGGGCTTGTAATGGCTATTTTGTTTGGCCTAAATGAGCTCGCCATGTCTATTGCCTCCGGCCTTCTTGGATACATCGGAGGCTCGAAACTTTCTCCGCATAAAGAAAGGAGTGATGAAAAATGAGAGAAGTAACACTAGAAGAAATTAAAAACCTAGCCCGTGAGGCCTACTGGGATTTATGGAACGGTGCTCGGAGCATGGGCCGTGACGTCAAACTCTACATTCATTGGACGGGCGGTCGCTATGCCCAGACATTTGGTGACTACCACATCAATATTACAGGTGAAGGCCGATGCTTTATATCGACGGATAATTTCGCAGAAGTAAAAAACGCAACATACATGAGAAATACGGGGAGCATCGCTATTACATTATGTTGCGCCATGGACGCCATAGGTCCGGATAATCTAGGGCCGTACCCTCCGACAGAAGCACAAATTAACGCTGTTTCACAAGTTGTATGCGTCCTGGCCGACGCATTAGACCTAACGATTGATGCAGACCGGGTCATGACACACGCAGAAGCGGCTGATAATCTCGACGGGCTTAATACTCACGATGACTACGGACCGGATTCAACGTGTGAACGCTGGGACCTTTGGGTACTTAGAGAAGGTGAAGAACCCGGCACCGGCGGACAACAAATCAGAGGAAATGCCAATTACTATAGACACCACCAATTATTAAGTGACGTGTAAAGGAGAAACTACTATGAACAAGAACGAAATTATGAACATGCTCGCAAAAGAAGCCGCTCAAGTTGTAAAAGAACAAGCAACAGCAGCCCTTAGCTCGCTTTCCGCAAACGACTTACGGCCGATTGTAGAAGAACAGCTAAAGACAATTACAGGACCATTACAGCAAGAAGCAGAAACCACAAACTCCGTATGGGTCAAGATTAGAAACCGGTTTTACATCCGTATTATTAACAATGCGGTCGATAATATCATCAAAACAATCCAGGACGGACTGGACGGATTAAGCAAGAAATAAGTTGTTGTAAATTATGCAACAACTTATTTAAGCAAAACCACTTTCATTAAACTAAAAACAAAAGTTGTTTAATAAAATGGCATTTCCTTAAACAACTCAATAAGAACCAAAAAGACGGATTCTTGGAACTTAACTTATGTTAAGACCCGGAATCCGTCTTTTTTGATACTTGGTTATATTAAAAAGAATAAAAACGTCATAAAAACCAGGGGAAACACAGCAAACAGCTATATTTTCCACAGAAAAAGAGTGAATCTCCAAAACAAGCGCTGTTTTAAGCCACAACGAGATTTAAATAACGACGCATAAAAGAACATGAATAAGAACATAAAACGCCTTACAAGTGATTCTGTAAAGCCGTTTTCGAAGAAAAAAATAAATAAAAAAATCCATTAATAAATTTCAAAAAAATATTTGACATCTCACGCAATGCGTGATATACTTTAGTCAAGATAAAGATAACGAATTGCCAAAGAGGCGAAAGGAGAATGAAAATGGAAGAAAGAAAATATCAAGTATCTGTAGAATATCCGTTCGACAACGCAGATGCATGGGACTTCGCAACGAAAGAAGAGGCCTTGAAGGAGTTCGACGAACTCAAGAAGGAAGTAGACGACAGGGACGTAGCCGCAATGCTCAAGATTACAGACCTGAAGAACAATTACAAGATTGTTGAGTTTTACGTAAACAGACGCGAAATGTTCAGTATCGACGAATTGAACGACTATGAGAATACGCTCATAGCCTGGGATGAATAAAATAAAAGCGGCACGAGAAGCCGCAGGACTCACACAAGCCGAAGTCTACGAAGCGCTCCACATACCCATGCGGACACTTCAAGATTGGGAGAATGACAGAAGAACGCCGCCTGAATGGGCGGAGCGGTTAATAACAGAAAAACTAAGCTTAATGGCTAGAAGAACGAAAGGGGATATAAGAACGGCAGAATACATGGTAGTATACGAAGACGAAGACGGGTTGAGCAAAGTCCCGTTCGATGATTACGAAGAAGCGGGGCAATACTTCGACGACCTCGAAGATGATTGCACATGGGCTGAACTTAGAAGATATAACGATATGACCGATTATGACGTTATCGGAGCAATCGGACGAAGAAGATAAACAAATAACCCCTCGTAATGAGGGGTTATTTTTATTTTCGACAAAAATTCGTCAAAAAACCGTGGTGAATAATGGTAAATATGGTGAAAAATAAAATAAGAAGAAACTTGGCCAAGGCGACAATTAACACATTTTAATAAACATGGGAAAATAGAAAGGCATAAAAAAGCCTTCATAAGAGAATAGAACAAGAAAATGGCTTTGTCTATATTTATTTTGAACAAAATTGTATAATGTTATAACCGACGGGAAAGGGGGAAGTTTTGTGGTCAGACGATGGATTATGCACGTCGATATGGATGCTTTCTATGCGTCCGTAGAACAACGGGATAATCCCGAACTTCGCGGTCGTCCCGTCATTGTAGGCGGTACAAGTGATCGCGGTGTTGTTGCCACGGCTTCCTATGAAGCACGAGCTTACGGTGTTCATTCCGCACTGGGCACAAAGAAGGCCAGACAATTATGTCCCGACGGGATCTTTTTGCCTCCGCGGATTGCCTATTACCGTACTATTTCCCGTCAAATCAGGAAGATATTCGAAGGGTATTCACCGTATATCGAGCCGCTTTCTTTAGATGAAGCATTTTTAGATATATCGGGGTTGTATGGATATTATAAGGATGTTTTGGAAGTCGGGCGGGCTGTAAAGAAGGACATTAAAGAACAGACCGGTCTTGTTGCATCGGCCGGTATCGGACCGAATAAATTTCTGGCTAAGCTTGCATCCGATTTGGACAAACCCGACGGATTGGTCTGTATTCCTTATGGAAAAGAAGAGGAATTGTTAGCACCTTTACCTATTCGTAAGATTTGGGGTGTCGGCAAGGTAACAGAAAATCGCCTTTTGGCTGCCGGGTACGATACAATAGGCAGTATTGCGGCTGCCTCTCCCGATAAGTTGCGCCCTCTTGTAGGTAATCAGGCTGAGCGGCTTTATGAATTGGCTCACGGAAGAGATTACAGACGAGTTGAAACGGCTCAGCAGG
>ERZ772920.256-NODE-256-length-31389-cov-10.915778_pt1 | contig 31389 bp, 24 predicted proteins | sample MGYA00511469_ERZ772920 | MGnify/ENA primary metagenome ERZ772920 (study PRJEB29015, sample SAMEA2738069) | human oral metagenome | biome: human oral; feature: human-associated habitat; material: saliva | place: China | collected 2216 ... | reverse complement strand
ACGACCGCTGGTTCCTCGACGCCGTGTGCGAGCACATCTGGGAGGTCGTCCCCGGCGTCGACCCGGGCGGTGACCGCCCGCAGATCGCCGGGCACGTCGAAATCTACGACGGCTCCTACGCCGCCTACACGCTGGCCCGCGCCGAGCGCGTGCGCCAGGCGGACGTGGCTGCCGCCAAGCGTGCGAATCTGCTGACCAAGGAGCTCGCGTGGCTGCGCCGCGGGGCGCCCGCCCGCACCTCGAAGCCGAAGTTCCACATTGCTGCCGCCGAGGCTCTCATCGCCGACGTGCCGCCCCCGCGCGACACCGTCGAGCTGGTCAAGATGGCGACCGCGCGCCTGGGCAAGGACGTCATCGACCTTGAGGACGTGTCCGTGTCCTTCACGCGTCCGGACGGCTCGCGCCTGGACATCCTTGAAGACGTCACGTGGCGCCTGGCCCCCGCCGAGCGCGTCGGCATTGTGGGCGTCAACGGCGCTGGTAAGACGACGATCCTGAACCTGCTGCGCGGCGACCTGACGCCCACCTCGGGGCGCGTCAAGCGCGGCAAGACCGTTCAGGTCGCCACCCTCTCTCAGGACACGCACGAGCTCGACGCCCTGGCTGACATGCGCGTCGTCGAGGCTGTCGCAGACGTCGCCCAGAGTGTCGTCGTGGACGGCAAGGAGGTCAGCGTCTCCCAGATGACGGAGCGCATGGGGTTCACGCGCGCCCGAGCCTACACGCGCATCAGCGAGATCTCGGGCGGCGAGCGCCGACGCCTCCAGCTCATGCGTCTGCTCATGAGCCAGCCGAACGTGCTGCTCCTCGACGAGCCCACGAACGACCTGGACACCGACACGCTGGCGTCCATGGAGGATCTGCTCGACACGTTCCCGGGTACCCTCGTCGTCGTCTCCCACGACCGCTACCTCCTTGAGCGCGTCACCGACCATCAGGTCGCCCTCCTCGGGGACGGGCAGGTCCGGGCGCTGCCCGGGGGTGTCGAGCAGTACCTGCAGATGCGCGCCTCCGGCGACGTTGGGGCTTTCGGGTCGTCCTCTCGCGCCGACGAGGCCGGCTCCGCCTCCCGCTTGGCCGTGTCCTCCGCGCATGCTTCCTCGGGCGAGGAAGGCGTGGGGCAGGGGAGCGCTCGCGGCGGCGTGAGTGACGCGGCGGCGCGGCGGGCGGCTAAGAAGGAAGTGGCCCGCATTGAACGTAGGCTGGAGCGCTTGCGTACCGAGGCCTCGAACCTGGAGTCTCGGTTGGAGTCGTTGTCTATGAAGGTGGCGACGGACGCCTCTGTCGTCTCAGAATTGACGACGGTGTCCGTGAAGCATCAGGACATCTTGGGGGAAATTGAAGGGCTGGAGGAGGCCTGGCTGGAGGCGGCCGAGGCTGCTGAGTAAAGCGGGGGAGAGGTGTTGCCGTCTCTTCGTTGCGGGCGTGGTGGCAACGATGCGACGCTGTGGGACGAACCGACTGAATTATGTTGACAGTTAATTAGCTTCGGCGTTCGGTTGGCTTTATGATGGGCCGACCGACACTGCGAAAATTTCCCAGCAACTTTTTCACAGTGGTCACAATCCTCTACCATGAGGCCGCGTCCTCCCTTGTAGGAAGGCGCAGGAGCGAGGCGACGCGACCCGCGCGCCCCTCCGGGCATGGATTGAGGAACAAAAAACAGATGAAACGCGGACCGTTCATTGCCGGCGTGAGCGCCCTCGGCGTCATCGCGCTGGTTCCCGCCCTGATTCCCTCCGCGGTGGCGGCCGACGACCACTATGGCGCGAATCTTCCCTACACCCGCTACGAGGCGGAGGAAGCGAGCCGCTCGGAGGGGACCAGCCTCGAACGATCGGACGACCTCGAGTCGACCGCGATTGAGGCCTCGGGCCAGTCCTACGTGGCCCTGACGAGCAAGGACTCCTCCGTCGACTTCACGGCCTCGGTTCCGGGTAATGCACTGGACCTGCGCTTCACGCTGCCCGACCACGCGAGCGGGCGGGTCGATGTTCGCGTCAACGGTGAGAGCGCTGCATCCCTCGACCTGTCCTCTGAGACCGCCTGGCAGTATGTCGGCGGTGATCACGTGTACGACGAACCCGGTCAGGCACCCTCCACCACGAGCGCGCGTTTCCGCTTCGACGAGGCGCACACCCTGCTGAATCGCCAGGTCCACAAGGGCGACCATATCCAGATCGTCAAGGTCGGTGACGACCAGAACGCCTACGGCATCGACTTCATTGAGCTTGAGGAAGCGCTGCCTGAGATTTCGCGTCCAGCTGGAGCGGTTAGCATCGCCGACTACCGGGGTGCCAAGCCCGGCGACGGCGTGGATGATTCCGATGCTCTCATATGGGCGATGAATGAGGCCGCGAACTCCGCCTCGAAGACGGTCTACATCCCTGCGGGCAGCTGGGAGCTGGGACGAAAGATCGGCGTCGATCATTCCGACCTGACGATCCGGGGTGCGGGCATGTGGTACACGAACCTGCGTTTCACCTCCGATCAGGCCGGTGGTGGAGGCTTCGTCTTCGACCGCGGCGTGGGCGGCGTGACCGTGACTGACTTCTACATGTCCTCTGCTTTGACTTCACGTTACGGCGAGAAGGCACAGTACAAGGGCTTTGCTGGCTCGGCTGGGGCGAACACTCGCGTCGCCAACGTGTGGGTCGAGCACTTTGAGTGCGGCTTCTGGATGGGCGACTACGTGGACGCTAGCCAGATGACCTACACGGACGGCATGGTCATCGAGAACGCTCGTATTCGCAACAACTTCGCGGATGGCGTCAACTTTGCGCAGGGCACCGCGAACTCGACGGTTCGTAACTCCTCGGTGCGCGGTAACGGTGACGACGGCCTCGCCTCGTGGTCGAGTATCGACGCGTCGACGAACAGTCAGGCGCGCGTCGCTGAGGCCAATTCTTTCGTCGATAACACGATTGAGCTGGGCTGGCGGGCCTCGGGTATTGGCATCTTCGGCGGCAAGTCCCACCTCATCCGCGACAACCTGCTGATCAATAATTTCTCCGGAGCTGGTATCCGTCTGAACACGGTGTTCGATGGCCATAACTTTGACCTGAACACGGATGGCGGCATCACGATTGCGCACAACAAGCTGGTGCGCTCGGGAACGACGAACGACTTTTATGGCAATACGCGCGGCGCGATCGACTTCCAGGAGGTCAAGGGCGCCATCCGCAATGTCTCGGTGAGCGACAATGTCATCGTGCGCCCCTACGCCGAGGAGATTCGCGCCGACTTCGGCCTCGGCGAGAGTGCTCTGTCGTCTCGCGGCATCACGTTGCGCGATAACAAGCGTGATGACGAGGCCGGCTACACAGCCAAGAGCCAAGTCGTGAACTATGCGCAGGTCGATGGCTTGGTTGTTCGCGGTATCCCGGAGACGGATGACTTCAGTCTCTACTGGTTCCAGGGTGAGGAAAGCGGGCCGGACGGTACGACCCACCGCTACTGGGTTTCGAAGGCTGATGGCGTTGAGCTGACCAGCGACATGGAGTACACGCAGGAAGGCGGCGTGCGGGTCTATAACGTGACGACCGGCGATGCGCCTTCGTATCTGCCCGTCTCCTCAACTGATTTCTCGGGGTCCTATAGGTATGTTGGTGACCTGGCGCGCTCGCAGCCGGCCGATGATGGGACGACGATCGTGATCCGCTTCTGGTCCGCGAAGTGATCTGACTGCGGGTTTGTTGTCGCAATCGCTCGCGCTGCCTCGGTAGTGCGGGCGAATTATGTCACGTGACGTGGACGAGGCCGGGGCGCAGTGGGCGATGGTGGATCCTTTGGAGGGGGTGTGTTTGTGGGGCGCGCTGTGGTTGATGTGGGGTCCTGATTGGCTTCCGACATAGGTATGGCAAAGGTGAGCAGCACAGGCTCACCTACCCCAATTACGCAAAAGGAATCGCTTTTTTATTTGCGTAATTAGTGATGATGAAAGCGCGAAAATATATCGACCTGTGGGCAATGAATGCCTTGGAATTGCAACGAAAAACAGCTTCGTTTGCACATGTTGCGAAAAGGCGTATCACTGGAGTCAACAGCGCGACCACCCGGTCGCGACCGACCCAGTGAACGGCCCCACGGGGCCACGTTGTAAAGGACACTACCATGGCAGATATGCCCCGCATCCTCGACTGCTCCGTCACTGACTGCTCCTACAACAAGGAGAAGAGCTGCGGAGCCGCCGCGATCACCGTCGGCTACTCGACCTCCTGCACAACCTTCATTCCGCTGACCGTCAAGGGTGGCCTCGCCAAGGCCAATTCTTTCGTCGGCGCCTGCCAGAAGGCTGACTGCGTCCACAACTCCGACCTTGAATGCACCGCCGCCTCTATCTCCGTTGGCGCGGGCACCGCGGACTGCCTCTCCTTCCAGGAGCGCTGAACGCACCACAAGCGTACGAGGCCGTGGCGGGTACCCCTGCCGCGGCCTCGTCGTGTGCCTCGCAGTGACTATCTATCGTCCGTCGCTCGAGCGCACCCGCAGGGTGGGGTGGGGACTCAGGCCGCGTTGACCGTTCCAGATGAGGTTGACGACGTGTGCGGCGACCTCGTCCTTCTTCATGCGGCGCTCATCCAGCCACCACTGGCCGACCTGGGCGATGAGGCCGACCAGCATCTGCGCGTACAGGGGCGACCAGGTGGTGTCGAAGTTGGAACGTTTGAACTGCTCGGCGATGATGTGTTCGACGCGAGTGGCGACGTCGCCCATGATCGACGAAAACGATCCGGCCGTGCGATCCGAGGGGGCGTCGCGCACCAGGACCCGGAAGCCGTCCGTGTTGCGCTCAATGTAATCCAGCAGACCCAGGGTCGCGTTCTCCAAAATGAGACGCGGACGCTCCGAGGATTCCAGCGATGACTGTAGTGAGGTGATGAGCGCCTGCACCTCGCGGTCGACGATCACCGCGTACAGCCCTTCCTTGCCTCCGAAATGCTCGTAGATCACGGGCTTGGAGACCTTTGCGCGAGTCGCGATCTCCTCGACGCTGGTTGCTCCGAATCCCTTTTCTGCGAACAGGGAACGGCCCACGCTCACCAGCTGTTCGCGGCGCGCAAAGCCGCTCATGCGTGTCCTCTTCTCAGCCATGCCCTCCAGTATCACACGGGACGAGGCCCCGGCGGGGCGGGCGATCAGAGCTGGGTGTGTGGCGCGTTTGAAAGGGCATGCGGACTCCGGGTATTATCACCGTGGACGCATTCCGCCTTGGTGTAACGGCAGCACAGAGGTTTTTGGTGCCTTTAGTCTAGGTTCGAATCCTAGGGGCGGAGCGATCAGATCCGTATCGGATCTGTTAACCCTTTGAGGAGGAATATGTCTCGCCCCGCCGCCGTCATCGTCCTGGCCGCCGGTCAGGGAACGCGCATGAAATCAGCCCTCCCGAAGGTTGTGCATCCCCTTGCTGGCTTGTCCATGATCGGTCACGCGCTGCGGGCAGCCAGCGGCCTCGATCCCGATCATGTGGTCGCCGTTGTGCGTCACCAGCGTGAGGTCGTCGCCGCAGAAATTGCGCGTGTGAATCCGGGGGCAATCATCGCCGACCAGGATGAGATCCCCGGCACTGGACGCGCGGTTCAGTGTGGTCTTGCTGCGCTTGACGCTGCGGTTGCTCCGACCTGCGGAACCATCGTCGTCACCTACGGTGATGTTCCCCTCCTGTCCACCGACACTCTCGCCGAGCTGGTCGCCACTCACGAGAGCGCGGGTCATGCGGTGACAGTCCTGACTTCGCGCGTCGATGACCCGACCGGATACGGGCGCATTATCCGCGATGACTCCGGCACGGTCACTGCCATCGTTGAGCAACGTGACGCGACGCCCGAGCAGGCCGCCATCAACGAGATCAACGCCGGTATCTATGCTTTCGACGCGGACTTCCTGCGCGCATCCCTGGCTTCCCTGGGGACAGACAACGATCAGGGCGAGGTGTATCTGACTGACGTTCTGGCGGCAGCGGCCCCCGCCGGACGCACCGCCGGAGCGCTCGAGCTTACCGACCATTGGCAGAGCGCTGGCGCGAATGACCGTGTCCAGCTCGCAGAGCTGGGTGCCGAACTCAACAAACGCATTTGCGCTGCGCTCATGCGCTCCGGCGTGACCATCGTCGATCCGGCCTCCACCTGGATCGATGTTGATGTGCAGGTCGGCGCGGACACTACGATCTACCCTGGCAGCTGCCTGCGGGGTACTACCTCTGTTGGAGCCGACTGTGAAATCGGTCCTAACGCCACGCTGATCGATGCGGAAATCGGGGATCGCGCCGTGGTTCCTTCCGCGTGGGTCGGTCAGGGCTGCGTTGCAGCCGATACGATGGTTACGCCCTACAGCACCATCGGCACATTGATCGCGGCGCGTCGCGCCTGATCCAACACAAGGAGAGACAACCGCATGAGCGGATTGGTGACCACCGGAGAGAAAAACCTCGTCCTCGTTTCTGGACGAGCTCACATGGACCTGGCTCACGCCGTGGGCGAGGAAATCGGATGTGGGGTTTCGCCGGTGACGGCCTACGACTTCGCCTCCGGCGAGATTTACGTGCGCTTCAACGAGTCCGTTCGCGGCGCCGACGTGTTCGTCCTGCAGTCCATCGCGGGCGACATCAATAAGTGGCTCATGGAGCAGCTCATCATGATTGACGCTGCGAAGCGTGCTTCCGCGAAGCGCATCACCGTGGTTGCTCCCTTCTACCCATACTCGCGCCAGGACAAGAAGCATCAGGGCCGCGAACCCATCTCTGCCCGCCTCGTGGCCGACCTGTATCGTGCCGCCGGTGCTGACCGCATCATGAGTGTGGACCTGCACGCCTCGCAGGAGCAGGGTTTCTTCGATGGTCCCGTCGATCACCTCTTCGCGATGCCGGTTCTCGTGGACTACGTGCGTGGCCGCGTCGACCTGTCCAACACGGCGGTTGTTTCCCCTGACGCGGGCCGCATCAGGGTCGCCGAAAAGTGGTCGAAGAAGCTGGGTGGCGCGCCCCTCGCCTTCGTTCATAAGACCCGTGACACGACCCGCCCGAACGTCGCAGTCGCAAACCGTGTCGTCGGTGACGTCGCTGGCAAGGAATGTGTCCTGGTCGATGACATGATCGACACGGCCGGCACGATCACCGAAGCGATCAATGTACTCAACAACGCCGGTGCAAAGAAAGTCATCGTCGTGGCCACCCACGGCATCCTCTCCGACCCCGCCACTAAGCGTCTCTCCGAGTCCGGTGCTGCCGAGGTCGTTGTCACCGACACCTTGCCGATCCCTGCCGAGAAACGCTTCGAGCAGCTCACCGTTTTGTCGATCGCGCCGCTTCTGGCCCGCGCGATCCACGAGGTTTTTGAAGACGGTTCTGTCACATCCTTGTTTAACTGACCGTCTTCCGCTTCACATCCGCCCTCGCCGTAAGGTACCCTGTTGGGGTTGCTCCGGCGAGGGCGGATCCGTGTCCGCCGTTATCGACAGGGCCTGAATTGAGATGCCTCGCGTTTCCTTCACTCTGCCGACACCGACGCCGGACCTGAGAAACGAAGGATAGACACATGAGCGACAATCCCGTCCTGCTTGCTGAAGAGCGTACCGAGTTCGGCAAGGGTTCTGCGCGCCGTGCCCGCCGCGCCGGCAAGGTGCCCACGGTCCTCTACGGCCACGGCGCCGAGCCCCGTCACCTGGATGTGCCCGGTCACGACCTGTTCCTCATCGTGCGCGGCAATAAGAACGCGCTCGTTGAGCTGAAGATCGAGGGTAAGACTCAGCTGGCCCTCGTCAAGGATGTTCAGGTTCACCCGGTGCGCCGCGACATCCTGCACGCCGACTTCCTGGCTGTCAAGGCCGGCGAGAAGGTCGACGTTGAGGTTCCCGTCGTCGTCGTCGGCGAACCCGTCCCGGGCACCGTGCACGCGGTCGAGGAGTTCACCATCCTCGTCAAGGCTCCCGCCACCGCCATCCCCGAGCACCTCGAGGTGTCCATCGAGGGTGTCGAGGCTGGTACCGCGCTGCACGTCACCGACCTTCAGTTGCCCGCCGGCGTTGAGGTTGAACTCGATCCTGAGACGGTCGTCGTGTCCGTCCAGGAAGCCGCTGAAGAGGCTGAGGAAGACGCCGAGGCCGTGGCCGAGTCCGCGGCTCCTGCCGAAGGCGACGCTGAGTGATGCTCGCGTAGCAGACGCTTTCGGCGAGGGGGCGGGGCTGGGGCCTCGCCCCCTCGCCGTATCTGCGATACTGGGTGCATGAGTGACCTTCACGTAATCATCCCCGCTGGCGGCGCCGGCACTCGCCTGTGGCCACTGTCGCGCCGCCGCCGCCCCAAGTTTCTCCTTGATCTGGCTGGCTCGGGCCGCACCCTCCTGCAAGGAACGGTGGACCGCCTGGAGCAGTCGGCCTCGACCGTGACGATCGTGACCGGTGCTGCTCATCGCGAGGGTGTCCTCGCCCAGTTGCCCGAGTTCGCTTCCTCCGATGAGCGCACGCTCCTCATCGAACCCTCCGGGCGTGACTCCATGGCCGCGATTGGCCTGGCGGCCTACGTTGTGCGCGAGCGCTTCGGAGATGACGCGATCGTCGGTTCCTTTGCAGCCGATCACCTGATCGCTTGCCCTGAACTGCTGCGCGACGCTATCGCGACTGCGATCGACGCTGCCAGGCACGGCTACGTCGTGACTATCGGTCTTGCCCCCACCGAGGCCTCGACCGCGTACGGGTACATCGCGCCCGGGCCCGTGCTGGAAGGCGACCAACCCGGGTCCTCCTCAATTCCCGCTCGCGCCCGCCGGGTCGCCGAGTTCGTTGAGAAGCCAGACGCCCAGACGGCGGCGCGCTACGTGTCGCAGGGTTACCTGTGGAACGCCGGAATGTTCATCATGTCCGCGGGGGTCCTGGCCTCGCACCTGGCCCGCCTGCTGCCGGATATGCACGAGCGCTTGGAGACGATCGCGCACGCGTGGGGCACCGATTCCTTCGAGCGAACCCTCGAGGAGAACTGGCCGCACCTGACCAAGATCGCCATCGACCACGCCATCGCCGAGCCCGTCGCCGCCGACGGGGGAGTGGCCGTCGTCCCCGCCGACCCGCAGATCGGGTGGACGGACCTGGGTGACTTCGAAGCACTCACGGGCATTGCGGCGTCCACGGGTGGCCTTGGTGAGGCGATCCGCGTGGAATCCGACGGCTCTGCCGTCTACGGCGCTGAGAACGGTCCCCTTGTCGCCCTCGTCGGCGTGCCCGACGTCGCTGTCGCCCTGACCGCCGACGCCATCCTCGTCACGCGACTCGACCGCGCCCAATCCGTCAAGGCCGTCGTCGACACGCTGGCCAAGCGCGGACGCTCCGACCTGCTGTGACACGCAGTTAACGGCGGTGCGGGGTCCACGGAAGGGGGAGGCCGCACCGCCGACTTCTTGTCGTTCGCGGGTGAGCTGCGCCGCCCCGCCCGACCTGACCAGGTGTCAGGCTGGTACCGTGAAGGGCAGAACGACGCCCCGACGAAAGGCATCAGACGTGAATAAGCGGACCATTGTCGCCCTCGCAGCCACGGCCACCGCGGCCGCCATGGTCGTGAGCGCATGCTCGGATACGCCCTCCGCCACCCCTGCCACGAGCACCAAGGTCTGCGCCGCCACTTCAGCTGCACACGCGGACACCGATCCCGTCGCGAAAGCCCTAGCGGGTGCCGCCGACAACGCCTCTATCGCCTACGAGTCAGCGTCCGGAGACGGGGCCCCGGCCTCGCTCGTAGCGTCTGGATGCACGTTGATTGTCGGCACTGACTCGACCATGGCCTCGGCCATCTCCGAGGTGGCGCGTGCCAACTCCTCGGTGCGCTTCGCGCTCGTCGGTGCCTCCTTCACGGACGCCAAGGGGGCGCCCACGTCTCTGAACAACGGCTCCATCGTCGACGTTGACGCCTCCCAGGCCGCCTACTTGGCTGGGTACGCGTCGGCGGGCATGACGACGACGGGTCTGCTCGCCGTCATCGGTGGCTCTTCCGACAACGTGACGAATTCCCAAATGGATGCCTTCGCGCAGGGGGTCGACGCTTACAATCTCGCCAGTGGCACGTCGATCAGCGTGCTCGGCTGGAGTAATGGTGCCGGTTCGGGTACCTATGCGGAGAACGCCGACCAGGTGCAGGCCGCAGCAGCTGACTTTATCGCGAAGGGCGCGGACATCATCGTTCCGCTCGCCGGTGAAAACAATGTCGGTGCCGCCCGTGCCGTCACCGAGGCCGCCAACCCGATGGTTCGCCTCGTGTGGTCCGGCCTGACGAAAGCCGACCTGAAGGGCCTGACACGCGACGAAGCCGAGTCCACCGAGGACGTGATGTCCGGGCAGTCTGGCGAGCAGTCAGGTGTGCCGGTCGTGCAGCAGGCCGAAACGCAGTCTTTCTCGGATGCGTTCAGCTACGTTCAGATCGCTGATGACGTGCGCGCCGCGATTGGTGCGCCGGTCCTGACCGGTATTGTCGTCGACTATTCGCAGGCCATGGACACGCTCATCACGCAGGCCACTCAGGGGGCGGCGGCTTCGACCGTGCCGGTTTCGCTCGCGTCTGGCGGGGTCATCCTCACCGGCTTCGGCGCATACACGCCGATGCTCTCCTCCGAACTGAAGCTCGGCCTGTCCGACATGGCTGGGCAGATCGAGACCGGCGGCATGGTCATCTCTACGCCCTTCGACGTGTGATCGTTGTCGGCAACGCCTGTCGTGCCCCGGGATACGCTGTTTGTGAACGTGAACCGTGTCCCGGGGCACGGTCGTTACCGGTGCTCTCTTAGCGGGCGGCTAGCGCCGCCAGGGCCGCTCCCGCGCTGATCGCGTCCGCGTCCATCACGAAGGCGGGATCGACGCAGTACATGCCCACGCCTATAGGAATCGCTGGGTTCGTCGAGGTGGCATCGGCCAACACTGCGCGCACCTGCTCCTCGGGCAGTGAAGCGACGAGCGTGCGCCCGTCGGAGGCCACACGCAGGGTGAGGCCCGCCCCGGCCTCGACGACCGGCACACCCACGCGCTCCAGGACTAAGGCCAAGAGCCCCGACGCCTCGTCCACGCGCACTCCGGCGGGAACGGTCGATCCCTGCGCCAGCGAAGTGATCCGCGAGGCCACGCGGTCCACGTAGGCGCCGATCATGCCGTCGCCCACCCACTCCCACCCGCCCTCGGCGCGAGGGATGGTGGCCACGTCGGCGAAGGCCGCCACGGCCTCGTCGATGCGGGCGAGAGCCGTCTCGCTGGCCGGCGCCCCCTCGCGCGAACGATCGACGGCCCGGCCACCCAGGTAGATGATCGTCTCGCCGTCGGCTCTCACGTACACGGCGCCGTCGGCCATCACCATGCGCACTGAAAAGGCGGTGACCGGGGCGGGCAGAGCGCGCGGCATGAGCAGCGCGTGGCCTCCGCTGCCCTCGACAATCGAGGCGCCCTCGCGCGCCGCCTCCGCGCCGTCCTCGGACTCATAGCCGATAATGAAGCGGAAACGACCGCCCGTGGAAGCGGAGAGGAAAGAAGCGACACCAGCGAACAGTGACGGGTCAGCACAGCGTGTCATGTGCTGAGGGTAACACCGCCCGTCCGGTGGCGGAAACCCGAGCGAATCGACGAGGCCGTGGCCCCCGCGCGGGAGCGAGCGGCGGAACACAGACGGGGGAGGACACCGCTATCCTGGAGGCAGCGATAAAGGAGGACACATGCAGCTGACGGATCTCACGGATGCGCTCTCGCTGACACGCCAAATGATCGACATCCCCTCGGTGTCGGGGCAGGAAGGCCCGCTGGCGGACGCCGTCGAGGCCGCGCTGCGCTCCGCCGGATTCGGATCCGCGCCCGCCCTGGAAATCCTGCGCGACGGCGACGCCGTGTGCGCGCGCACCCGCCTGGGCCTGCCCCAGCGCGTCGTCCTCCCGGGACACTTGGACACCGTCCCCATCGCCGACAACGTGCCCGGGCGCACCGAGATCCGTGACGGCGTCGAGGTCGTGTGGGGGCGCGGCTCGGTCGACATGCTCGGCGGATGCGCGGCGGCCCTTGCCCTCGCCTGCGAGGCCGGCCCGCTGATCGCGGCAGGCGCGCACGCGGCGCTCACGGCAGACGTCACGTGGATCTTCTACGACCACGAGGAGGTCGCCTCCCACCTCAACGGCCTGGGGCGACTTCAGCGCAACCACCCGCACTGGCTGGCAGGCGACCTCGCCCTCCTGGGTGAACCCACCGCCGCCCACGTCGAGGGCGGCTGCAACGGCACGCTGCGCGTCATCGCGCGCTTCCCCGGGAGGGCAGCGCATTCCGCGCGCGCCTGGATGGGTTCCAACGCGATCCACGCCATGGCTCCCGTCATCGAGCGCATCGCCGACTACGGTAACCCCGTCGAGCTGGTGGACGGACTCGAATTCCGCGAATCCCTCTCGGTCGTACGCGTTGAGGGTGGCATCGCGAACAACGTGATCCCCGAGGCCGCGTCCATGACCGTTAACTATCGCTTCGCGCCCTCCAAGCGCGCCGACGACGCCCTGGAGTGGGTGCGCTCCCTCTTCGAGGGCACGGACGCGACCATCGAGGTGGACGATCTGTGTGAGGGCGCCAGGCCCGGCGCGGACTCGCCGGTCGCCGAGCGCTTCCTTGCTGTCGCTAGGCGCGTCGCCGCCGAGGCCGGAGCCGAGCTAGGCCTTGCAGCCAAGGTCGGGTGGACGGACGTCGCACGTTTTACGCAGGTGGGTGTGCCCGCCATGAATTTCGGTCCAGGAGACCCGCTCCTGGCCCACACGCGCGACGAACATGCGCCCGTGTCAGATATTGTCCGGGTGCATCGCACACTCCGCGCTTTCTTGCTCGCGCAGTAGCCTCCACACGCCCATGGACTGCCCCGTGGCCTGAGTCCGCCCCACCCACGTCGACCGAAAGGATAGACCATGAGTACACCCGACAATACCTATCGCCGTGGCTCGCTCGTGCTACGTGGAGACCAGATTCCACACCTGACAGCTGACGCATCGCTGCTCCAGACGGAGCAGAGCGCGGACTGGAAGCACACCGATCCTTGGCGTGTTCTGCGCATTCAATCCGAGTTCGTCGAAGGTTTCGAAGCCCTAGCCAAGGTCGGACCCGCCATTTCCGTCTTCGGATCGGCTCGTACTCGCCCCGACGAACCTCTCTATCGGGCTGCGCAGCGTATCGGCCAGCTGTTGGCCGAGCGTGGCTATGCGGTCATCACTGGTGGGGGGCCGGGCATGATGGAGGCCGCGAACCGTGGCGCGTGGGAGGCCGGCGGTACGTCCGTGGGCCTGGGCATCGAGCTGCCACGCGAACAGGGCATGAACCAGTGGATCAACCGCGGCGTCAACTTCCGCTATTTCTTCGCCCGCAAGACCATGTTCGTCAAGTATTCGCAGGGCTTCATCGTGATGCCGGGGGGCTTTGGCACAATGGACGAGCTCTTCGAATCTGCGACCCTGGTCCAGACGGGGAAGATTCGGTCATTCCCGCTGGTGCTCCTCGGTACGCAGTACTGGTCCGGCCTTGTGGAGTGGATTCGTTCGGCCATGGTGGAGGCTGGCACGATTTCCCCAGGTGACGTGGAGCTGCTGCATGTCGTGGATGACCCTGAGGAGGCGGTGAGCCTAGCAACGGGTGAGTAGTTCAATTGCGCTCATTGTGAAGGGTCCTGATGCACTGACAAGGTCGTGTTTACTGGGCACGTCCATCGGTTAGCTTGTTTTTATTCCTGAGAGTGCATCACCTGTCAAGGACAACGCGCAGTTATCCGGTAAGATTGATGGGGTACCCCGCCGTGGGCGGCGTGGGCAGTAGTTTCGGAAGGAGTCCTCAACATGGCAGCGATGAAACCTCGCACGGGGGATGGCCCACTCGAAGTAACCGCGGAAGGTCGCGGCATCGTCGTGCGGATCCCCACTGAAGGGGGCGGTCGCCTCGTGATTGAGATGAGCACCCAGGAGGCGGGCGAACTCGCCGACGCGCTCACTCAGGCAATCTGATTGAACTCATTGCACAAGCGGAGGGACAGGTTCTTCCTGTCCCTCCGCTTGTGCGTCAGCGTGGGCCGCTGGTGTGCTTGTGATGCCCTGTCGGCTGCTCTAACTCAGTGTCGGGATTAAAGGACATAACGTGTTGGTTATGTTGAGAGCTTTCGGCCTGCTAGTACGGGAAAGTCGGTGTTGGAGGTGGTTGTTTCATCGCGTGCCTGTGCGTGGTCCCTTGATCTGTCGCGGTGGGGCTTGGGCAGGTCGTTTGCGGCGACGGTATCCACCGTGTCAGGCCGCTGGCGCGCCACTGGCGCGCTAGTGGCTGCGCTACCGGCGGTGCTACCGGCCGCGCTACCGGCGGTGCTACCGGCGGCGTCAGTGGCTGCGCTACCGGCGGTGCTATGAGTGGTAGTGCATGACTCCCGCCCGGCGAGCTTTCCACGAATGTCGCATGCAATTCCCCCCGACACCGCGCCGCACCGCGCAACCATATCGTTGGGATTGCAACGTTTGCGGACACTGTTGAAAGTTCATTCAATCGAATTGCATGCGAAACTGCTCCGAGCGCGAGCTGCCTGCGCTCCTCGCCGCGCACGTGGATCCGATGGCATGCGCGGCAGCGGCGCCCTGGCGCATATCTAGGGGTTGAGGTGCGTGTCGCGGGGTTAACGCGCATTGTCAGCGGTTCATGTGCGAGCGACACACCAGGTGGCGCCGTTGCGCCCACAACGCAGACCACCTTGCCCACGACACCCCGTTGTCGGCGTTTGTCGCCGAGGTGGTTTGCGACTTGGGCGGCGCCGCCCCGAGGCACGGCCTCACTGACAGCAAGCGGGGGGAATTGCCCTATACGGGGACCCGTGCGTGACTTGCCTGCCGATGACATCGCCATCAAACGGGGGGAATTGCACCATTAGAGGCGCGACACGCCGGCGACACGCCGAAGGGAGGCTCCTAATGCTGCAAAACCCCCCATCCAGCCCTGGGTGCGGAGGGGTCGCAGAGGTGAACTGCGTCCCGGAGTCGCCCGCATCACAGAACATCTGGGCCATCACGCCCATGCCAGCCATTGTTCGTCGAGGTGGTCTGCACTGTGGGCGCCACATACCCGCGAACAGCGACCTCACCACCCCGAACCGCGGCCTCACCGCCACCAAACAGGGGGAATTGCCCTACACGGGGACCCCGTGCGTGACTTGCCTGCCGGTGACATCGCCACCAAACGGGGGGGAATTGCACCATTAGAAGCGCGACACGCCGGCGACACGCCGAAGGGAGGCTCCTAATGCTGCAAAACCCCCACCACTACCCCTGGCGTCATGCTCCCGCACGGGTTGAACGCACCCGATCAGGTGGAATCCTCCCGATGGGGCGCATTCCGTCTGAGGCGCTACGACGCGAGCACGCTAGCACAATGACGGGCGACGCAAGCGCACGTCACCGCCAACCTCCATCGGCGGCGCGAGCACGCGAGCGCCACCGATACCTCCCCCGACGATGCTGGGACCGGGCCTCGAGCAACACGTTGCGGGGCGACTTTTCAGGCTAATCGTGAGGGACAGCCGGTACTGAAGCTGGTTGTTTCATCGTAGGGGCACGTACACCCTACACACTCGGTGCGGGCACCAACACCGTCCGCCGCCCATTGCGCGGATTCCCGCAGTCACAGGTACGCGAATCGGCGTCGGTGCTGCCGATCATTCATGGAGACGATCACTCCGATCAACACCCGGTGGAAACCGTTTTTTCGATGCTCACATCGAATGTCGGTTTGCCGTCGGCGTCAAGGATGAGTGATGCCGATTCGTCGAGTCTCAGCGACGCGATCGCGACTGCCGGCACTGACCGGAGCGAACCACCCGACGTATTCGGACGAATCAAAAACGAGAGATCCGACTGGAACTTGTTCGGTTCATAGTCCACGGTCTCGACACTGACAGGTTCGAATTGAACTTCCAGGACCGCCAGATTGCGGCTCTGCAGTGGAACCGGACAGTCACGATCAAGGTTCCCAGGGGGAGTCACGCACGAGTGAGTTTTCTCCGTAATTGCTGCGAGCGCCGCTTCACGAATATCCTGGGTGTATTCGGTCGTCACCACAACATCCATCACTTCAGAACCCTCTGGACGCCCATCGTTTCCCTTCGCAACGACCTCAACCGAATCAGCCGTGACGTACTCGCTGGACAATTCCGGTTCCAGGTTGTAGGTGCCGGGATAGAACGCCAGGAGAGCCCACCGCACACTGCCATCGATCGTCAGGGGAGCAGTAGCTTGCACATTGCCGACGGTCATGCCCTCCACGTTGCGTCCCGTCACGTAGATCCTCGTGATGAGGGGATCGCGAATCTCCCAGTTATCGAAAAAACCTAGCGTTGGAGCCCTCTTCACGACCCGGAAGGTCTGCGAAAAACGCTCTCCTCTGACGCTCATCGTGGCCTTGACCTGATGCAGAGAGGACGACGAGCCCTCATTCATGTCGACGATCTTCTCGACGATCAAACGGTTGGGCGTGGCTCCAAGGACTTCGTCCGTCAAAAATGCGCGCTGCTCGCTGGGAATGCCAGGATCGACCATCTTCGAGGCGGCACTGGCCTGCCCGCTGGACAACAGATCGAGATAGCGCTGAACCTGAGCCTCGGGAGTGCGCATTGATCTGGCAACAACAACACCAACCACGCCCACGCCGATGAGCACGATCACGACGATGAAGGCGATGACCATGCCAACCGAGCGGCGCTTGTGGCGCGCAGATGTCGGATAAGCACCAAAATCCTTCCCGCCGAAACCTCCAGGGGAAGCTTGCGCGAGGGTTCCGTCTTCTAACAAGCGGACACGCGCACCCTGCGTACTGACACTGCCGTCGTACGATGACGTACCACGGCTCGACATGTCTCCTCCAAATCGCGCAAACGAATCTCCGTTGGTGGTGTATTGACTCGTACCCACGTGTCACTCCTGACGTCTTGAGCGGCGGTGCACCGTGTCGTAACCAACGAGTACATTCTCGCCACATAGTTACCCAGACAGGATTAACGTTAAGCGCCGTGATAACGAAAAGTCAAAACAGCTGGGTTGCGGCACCTGAATCGCCGCTCCTCCAGCCCCACAACCGCACGAATGACCCCTCGCCGCCCGGTAAAATCTCATGGGCACAGATTCCACCGGGCAGCGAGAGACACGATCGCTACAGGAGCTGAGCTGCCAAGTCGAGCGGTGTCCCGAAACGATGGTTCGTAATCGAAACCGCCTGCTCACGGAGGAACGGCGCCAGCTCCGAGTGCGGGCACGGCGTGACGGCGCCCGTGTACAGGGCAACATCGGGGCTGCCCCAGCTCGCGCGGCTCGCGTGAACCCACCGCTGCTCCGAGGTCTCTTCGCGCGGGCCGAGGATACGAACGCGCACTCCCAGGCCACCCGAAGTCGCTACGCCTGCCAGGCGTGCATTCCACGTGTGGTCGTCCTCGACACTCACGTCAACACCCGCGGACTCCAGGAACTGACGCAGCGGCAGCGGAAGGTCATCGGCAACGGACAGGCCGATGGGCCCACCCGCGAGGATACCCGCCGCCAAGACACGCACAGTATCTACCAGCGAGGTTCCACCCCCGGCACGCACGAGAACAGGAGTGGGACGGTAGCGCAAGATATTGCGCTCGCATGCCAAGGAGGTGACATCGCGGTTAACACCGTAATCGGAGGCCCACGCGTCGGCATCGGCGGCAAGCGCGCGACGCAGATCCGTCATGTCCGCCTCGGAAAGCTGCCCGCGCACCGACTCACACAAGGCGAGCACACCCGACGCAAGCGGCGCACGCTGACTGGCGCGCATTCCAACAGAAGTGTCGCGGACCGCCTCGATGACACCCAAGCCCAACAGGTACGAGGGACCACCAGCCTTCGTGGTCGAACCGATCGCAGAACGCTTCCATCCGCCGAAGGGCTGACGACGCACGATCGCTCCCGTGATGCCGCGATTGACGTAGAGGTTGCCGGCTTCGATTCCCTCCAACCACGCCGCGAGCTCGTCCGTGTCAAGGGTCTGGAGTCCGGAGGTCAGACCGTAGTCGACCTGGTTGACAGCTTCGATAGCTTCCTCGAGAGTATCAACGCGCATGACGCCGAGGACTGGCGCGAAGTATTCGGTCAGATGGAACTCGCTGCCGGGTACCACGCCCGCGCGGATGCCCGGGGTCCACAAGCCATCGCCCAGGTAGCGAGGCTTGAGCACCCAGTGTTCCCCCTCACCCAGGGTCGTCAGACCGCGCACGGCCTTCTCGTCATCGGGTACAACGACTGGGCCGACCTGGGAATCCAGGGATGCCGGTAGCCCAACGCGCAGCGAGGCAGTCGCATCCACGAGCTGGCGCGCAATGCGAGCGGAGCGTCCAGCCGAACCCACGAGGATCAGCAGGGAGGAAGCCGAGCACTTCTGCCCCGCATGCGCGAAGGCCGAATGAACAATGTCACGCACCGCCAGATCAGGGTCAGCAGAGGGAGTGACGATGATGGCATTCTTGCCACTGGTCTCACCCAACAGGTGCATGTCAGGCTTCCAGGAACGGAAGAGACGCGCCGTGTCGTAGGAGCCGGTTAGGACGACGCGGCCAACACCCTCGTGCGTCACGAGATAACGTGACACGTCACCGTCGTCGAGCGGGGCCAGCGCTACCAGCTCCTTGGGAACCCCGGCCTCGTGGAATGCAGCGACGAGTTCCGCGGCGCAGCGTTTGGCCGGCGGTGCGGGCTTGAGGATGACCGCGCTACCAGCCGCCAGCGCCGCAGCGACACCGCCCACGGGAATGGCAACGGGGAAGTTCCACGGGGATGCAACGACGGTGACGTCGACCGGCACGAATCGTGCCCCCACCATGTATGCTTCATCGTATAGTTTCAAGGAGGCACCCGCATAGTGGTGGCAGAAGTCGATGGCCTCACTCACCTCGGGGTCGGCCTGATCGATGGTCTTGCCAGCCTCAGACCCCGCAACCTCAATAAGCTCACCTCGGCGCGCCGCCAGGACATCGCCGACACGGTGCAGGGCGGCGGCGCGCTCCTCAGGAGTCAGAGCCTGCCAGGAGTGCGCGGCGCGCGCGCTCGCCTCGACGAGAGCGTCAATCGCTTCGTTCGTAGCCAAGGCTTGCTCGCCGACACGCACCGCCTCGACACCCCGCGTCGAGGCCGGAATTGCCGCAGCAATGTCGCGCGCCCACTGCCGGTTGGCAGCCAAGGCCGGATCAGAATCAGGCTCGGAAGCGAAGGGACGATGTGCGCGCTCGGCGAGACTCCCCCGCTCGGCGGGAACACCCCCCTCGCGTTCAGCAAGACGGTCCTGGCGGCGATTGGGAACGGGTACGCAAGCGTCCGGATCAACGTCGGAAAGCGCGGCAAGGAAACGATCGCGCTCACGAGCGAACACATCCTCATTGGAAGCGATGTCAAAGACGCCGGACATGAAGTTTTCAGGCGCGGCGTTCTCTTCGAGGCGGCGCACCAGGTAGGAGATCGCAACATCGAACTCACGGGGGTTGACGACTGGGACATACAGAAGAAGAGAGCCGACATCGCGGCGTACGACCTCTTGGATGCCGGTCGCCATACCGGAGAGCATCTCGAACTCAACGTTGTCCTCGACGCCGCGCGCAGCGCGCAGCTCGTATGCGAAGGCAATGTCGAAAATATTCTGTCCGGCCACACCCAGTCGGATCGCGCGGGTATGCTCAGGTGTCATCGCCCAACTGAGCATGCGCTTGTAGTTCGTGTCGGTCGCCTGTTTCGACGGCCAGGTGGTGAGCTCCCAGCCGTGAATCTGCGCGTCCACCCTCTCCATGGACAGGTTCGCGCCCTTGACGACACGGACTTTGATACGCGAGCCACCAGCATCGACGCGCTGACGTGCCCACTCATGGAGGCGCTGGAGCGCACCGAGCGAGTCGGGCAGGTAGGCCTGCAGGACGATACCGGCCTCGTAGCCGCGCATATCCGGCTGATCGAGGATGGCTGTGAACACCGCGATCGTCAGGTCGAGGTCCTTGTAATCCTCCATGTCGAGGTTCAGGAAGGTCCCGTGATCGCGGGCGAGGCGGTAGAGAGGCAATAGGGCACGGACACCATGGGCGACGACCTCCTCGAAACCCCAGGGGTTGTGCGGGCCTGTTACAGCGGAGACCTTGATGGAAACGTAGTCAACATCGTCTCGCGTCACGAGGCGAGACACCTCAGCCAGGCGATGAGCGGCTTCTTTCTCGCCGAGGACGGCCTCGCCGAGGAGGTTGACGTTCAGGCGGTGTCCACCTTTGCGCAGGCGCGCGAGCGCCGGGCCGAGGCCCTTATCCGTCGCGTCGACAACGAGATCGCCAACGATCTCGCGGAACACGCGGCGGGCCGCCGTCGTCACAGTGTGGGGAGCCAGGTGCGATGCGGTCGCCCCAAGCCCCATCGCAGCTGCAAGAACCGGAGGAAGGAAGTTCTTGCGTCCGGCAGACAGCCGCTTCATGGCTGCGCTGGCCACATCCAGATCCGCGGGTCGCACTACGTCATCGACGAATCGGGTGGTGAAGGTCAGACCGTCCGGATCGGAGAGGATGCGGGACAGGAGCTTGGCCGATTGGGGTGTCGGCTCGTGGGCTGACTCGTCTGCCCAGCGGCGGGCACGGGCCACAGCCAGCTCCCCCAGCGCCCATAGGTCATCGGGGCATCGTCGAGCGTTGGCATCGTGAAGTGGCGGGGTGGAAACAGCGGTGTTCATCATACGTAGACCTCCAGGCGTGAGAAAGTGTCGGCTCCTCCGCGTCACGTGCAGCGCCGCCGCTGGGCACGCTCGGCAAACCCCCGACATTGTGAAGCATGCTGGTTTGTCTATACTAACGCGCGCGAGGCTTGCCTGTAGCTCAGGCGCATGGCCGCAACACGACCGAACGAAGGACCTAAGCCCTAAACACTGCCGAAGCAGCAAGAAAGATCACCGCAGTGTGATACATCACGCATTCTTGCTAGTCTCTACAAGGAAGTGTCACACCTCGTTTACGAACGAATCAACCACCGGTCTTTAATGTCAGCGACAACCCCCGCAGTCACCGAATGCATGTCCACGTCACACCGACCATCGGCACGCGAGCAGAGCCACTGCACCTGCAGACCATCCGAGAGCGCGACGAGCTTGCGTGCAATCTGCTCACTCGGGGCATCCACACGCACTTCGCCGGTCACTTTTCCCCGTTCGAGAGAATCCCCCAGGTACTGAATCGCGGCCATCAAGTGGTGGCGGAACCATGGATGGGCCTGATGTTCCACATCGATAACGGACGCTGACATCGCTGTATACAGAGCGACACCATCGGGATGCCGTTGATTATGGGCCACCATCTCCACCCATGCATCGAGCGCAGCCTCTGCTCCGGCGGCCTCTCCGGGCAAACGGCTCATCGTGCGACGATCACGCTCTTCCAGGACGGCTGCCAACAGCTGGTCCTTGGAGGAGTAGTGGTGCAGCAGCCCAGCTTTGGAAATATCCGATGCTCGAGCAATGTCTGCCAGGGAGGTAGCGGCAAAGCCCCGGGTCGAAAAGAGGGTCAACGCTTCTGCAAGGATTCGTGCCTTCTTATCCTCACTTCCAGCTTTGGGTCGACCGGGTCTACGCGCACTTGTGACCTGTGCATCATTGCTCATGTGGGCTGCTCCATTTTCAGTATGACAGAGTTACCAACAACCCATCATAGCGCGCCTCCGACTGCTTGCCACCACGTTGGAGAACAACCATGAAGAAACAGGGGTGGTGTGAGGCATTAGCCCCACACCACCCACCTGTTACCAGTCGAAGGTCACTTTGAACTGCGGCTTGCCCGACGAATCGAGAATAAGCGTACCGCTATCCTCCGCCTTGACGTTCACCGTGAACGTCCGTTCAATGTCCTCGACCTTGCTGTTGCGCCCCGAACCCTTGATCCGAAATGTTGCCCGACCCGTGTACGTTCGATCCCAGAACGGATCGGGCTGCAACGACGTAGGCAGGCTCTTGACCTCCAGCACCGACAGATCAGTGGACTGCACCTTCAGAGGACATGCTTTGTTGGTGTTGCCGGGGGCGCTCGCGCAGGAGTTTGTCAGAGCAATGGCAGCATCCAGTGCCGCCGAGGCCAACGCATCGTTGTACGCACCCGTCAACGTCACGCTGGTGCTGGCGACCCCCCTGCTGGTTGCGGCCATATCCGCCTTCACACGCGCTGTTACGGGCGCAGCGTCAATGTAGTCGCCAATGTCAGCTGGAGTGAAAGTATAGACCCCCGGGTAGAACACGTAGTCCGAGCCGCCCGAGAGAGCACCGATATTGATCGACCCTTTCGCCCCGCCGACTGTGAAGTAGGAAACCTTCGTGCCGGTAATATTCACGCGCGCAACCAGGGCGTTTTGCATCTTCCAGTTTTTCAGCAGGCCCAACGTGGGCTTTGCGGCGGTCACACCGAAGGAATAGGTGAAGCGTTCTCCGTCAAGCTGCATCGTGGCCGTGACGGTGGTGACCTTGTTGCCCCCGTACGGCGCGGCGACAACGTCTTCAACGACGATCCGGGAGTTGGCCGAGGCCATGACCGCGTTCGTCAGGAACCCGCGCTGCTCATTGGCTAAACCCGGATCTGCCATCGCTGTCGCCGCATCGGCATTGCCGGCGGCCAGATAGTCCAGGTACTGGCGGACCGTGGCCTCTGGGGTACGCGTCCAGTTCGCGAACATGATGCTGAGAGCACTCACGCCGCCGATCACCGCCAAGATCGCGATCACGATCACGCTTCGCTTCATCCGACGGCGACTCGCCTGCGACATGGGAGTGAAGGCGAGCGCCGATCCGGGCTGGGACACGGGGGATGGACTCGCGTGCGGGGCAGGCGGAGCGTCAATACCAACCTCGGGTACAGGCGGGAGACCCGCGGCGGTCGATTCAGGGGCGGGAGGGGCGTCGATGGGCAGCGTGAGCATTGTCTGTTCGAAGGCCTCTGCAGGTGCGCCGGAACCCCCGTCGGGGGCGGGAGGAGGCGTCAGACCGTGGATAGTGTCATCGCTGTTCTGTGTCATCGATGCTCCTCACTGTGATAGTCCCCGTCACGCGCCCACGAACGGGCACTGTAGCGTGCCTGTCGGTTACAAAACCCGCTAATTTTCTCACATGCAAAAATTCGATTCAACCTGCGTGTGACACCGGTTCTCACGCCATGAATCTGTTCGAGGAGAACACCCCAGCGCGGACGCCGTCACGGGTCGGAGGGTGACGATGGCTTCATCGGGATACACCAACCCAGAAGTCAGGCTTACCATCCGACGTGAGCTTGAGTAGCCCATCGTTGCTGAATTGGACGTTGACGACCACCGTTGTGTCGACGTCGCGCGTGCCCGGTGTGGTGGACTTGTCGGAGTACGTCACCGCGAAAGTGACTGGTCCTTGGAAGACCCCCGGGTCGATGTCCATCGGCTCCATCGTTGTGGGCATTGTCTTGACGGAGATCGCGGTGACCGCGTCGCTTTGGAGGGCGGATGGGCAGTTAGAATTTTGGTTGCCTGGGATGGACGCACAGGAGTTCAGGAATTCCTTTGCGGATTCAAGCGCCGCCTCCTTCAGCTTATCGCTGTAGGTCGCTTCTAGGGAAACATCAGCGGCATCGGCATGGTTGGCAAACCTACCGTGGACGCCATCGAGGACGGTAACGGTCTTGGTGTTAACGTTCACGTATTCGCTCGGGGCGACGGGCGTGAACGTGTAGACGCCGGGGTAGAAGAGGTAGGTGGCCGACTTGTCGGCGACAAACTCTCGAGGGGCATCGGCGCTCACACCACCGACGGTGAACTGGGTGTATCCCTGTGCGTCGACGCTGACCGGAGCAGCCAGTGAGTTCTTCACCGTCCAGTTATTCAGGACGCCCATCGTCGGCTTGTCCTTGGTGACGGTGAAGGCGTGGGTGAAGCGTTCCCCGTTGACCTGTACGGTGGCCGAAACCTGACGCGTCTGGAGGTCCTCATTCTTGTCGGCCACCACTTCTTCGACAACGAGCAGTGATTGGGACGAGGCCATGACGTCGTCGGTCAGGAAGGTACGCTGGTCGTCCGGCACGCCCGGATCAACCATGGCGGTCGCCGCACTGGCCTTTCCGGAGGCCAGCAGATCCAGGTACCTGCGCACCTCGGCCTCGGGGGTACGAGAGCTATTGACAACCTTGATCGCCACCACGCCAGCGATCACCAGCACCACGAGGACACCAACGAGGGTTCCGATCACCATCGCTCGCTTCTTGCCCCGGCCAGGGGCAGGCGTGGGCGACACTCCTGCCCCAGCGGACGTCGGTGGAGCCGGAACCTCTGGGGTTGCGGGCGGTGCGGGTATCATCGGTGCCGCGTTCGCTTGATTCTTCTCAGTGCCCATCATGTGCTCCTCACAACGTTGACAATCCGCAGCCGGGAGCGAGACGCGTTCCGCGTGCCCGTCATCCAGCCGCTTTGGCGTGCCCAGTATCACGCTGTGCGCGCGGTCAGTCAAAGAACGATCACGGAGCGGATACGTGTTGCCCGTCCGCAGACGCGGACGGGCAACACGTGTATAGGGTGCTCGCTAACGACGCTAGAAGGCGAAGGACACTCTAAAGTCCGGCTTACCGTCAGCGGTCATCATCATCACTCCGTCGTCATTGAAACGCGCGTCGACCTTCACCGTCAGGCCGACGTCCCGAGTTCCGGGGAACAGTGCTCCCTCCCCTGTCGTGACCGTGTACGTCACGCCCCCAGAAAATGACGTTGGATCGAAGCTGTAGGACTCGAGAGATGTTGGCATTTCCTTGATGGAAATAGCGGTGACGTTTTCTCCCTGAATCAGGGACGAGCAGTCGTCACCCTGGTTGCCCGGATAGGTCCCACACGATTCAACGAGCGCCTGAGCCGCTTCGAGAGCGGCGGCTTCAAGCTTGTCGTTGTAGGTTGCTTTGAAGGTCACGTCACTCCTGCCATCGCCGCCCGCAGTGCGAACGTCGTCAAGCACGGAGACGGCGACGGGAGTCGTGTCAACGTACTCGTTGGGCGCGACGGGCGTGAAATTGTATGCGCCCGGATAGAAGAGGAAGGAACGCCCCTCCATGTAGAAGCTTGCCTTGTCGATAGAAGCCTTAGTGTCACCGACAGAAAATTGATCGATGCCGTCGCCGTCGACGGTCACAGGCACTGCCAGCGAGTCCCGAATCTTCCAGTTATCAAGGATTCCCATCGTTGCTTGACCGGAGGTGACCCGAAACGCGTGGGTGAAGCGTTCGCCGTTGACCTGCATGGTGGCGGTCACCGTGCGCGTGTCGGAACCCTCGTTCTTGTCGGCAACCACGTCCTCGATGACCAACAGCGAACTCGCCGAGGCCATCACGTCGTCAGTCAGGAAGGTACGCTGGTCGTTATTCACACCCGGATCCACCATGGCCGTCGCCGCACTGGCCTGACCAGAAGCCAGCAGATCCAGGTACCTACGCACCTCGGCCTCGGGCGTGCGCGAACTATTAACAACCTTGATCGCCACCACGCCAGCGATCACCAGCACCACGAGAACACCCACCAGGGCGCCAATCAGCTTCACTCGCTTCTTAGCGCGTGGCGAGACGGGAGCGAACGACACCCCCGCAGCGGGCGCCACACCAGGACCCGGAACAGGGGCGGCACCAGGACCCGGAACAGGGGCGGTACCAGGACCCGGAACAGGGCCGACACCAGAAGTAACGACAGAGGCGGCGCCGGGAGTAGGACCAACCGTCGTTGGGGATGGCACAGGTATATCGGCGCCGATGGTTTCGTTGTTGTCAGTATTCACGACTCGCTCCTCACGATGCACAAAAACTCCGGCGTCGACATCGGGCGACAAACGAGGCGATACCGACCACCGGTCAAAAAGACGTGCCTATGATCACACGCCAGTGGGAAAGAGTCAAAGCCGGGTCACAAAGCGGATAGATGGTGCCCCCGTGTTAGGCCGAGGGCACCATCACGGATTAGAAACGCACAGACACTGCCTCAGCGGGTAAAGCTCACCGTGAACTCGGGATTGCCGTCCTTGTCCAGTTTGAGCACCTTGTCGTCATCCAGCTGAGCGCGAATCTCCACATTGGCCTCCACGTCTCGTGTGCCTGCCATGTAGTACTTGTTGGAGTATGTCGCTGTGAAGATGACAGACGCCCGGAATACTGTCGGCTGGTCGTCGGACACTGGTGCCAGCGCTTTAGGCATGAACCCCGTCACCTCGGTGACCGCATCACTCTGGATCGCGAATGGGCATGAAGAGTTCTGGTTGCCTGGGATGGACGTGCAGGAGTCAACACTCTGCTGTCCTGCCGCTATCGCTGCTGCTGTCAACTTTGCGTTATAGGTGGCCTTCAGCGTCACAACGGCGCTGTTGTCACCCAACCCATCATCGAGGACCGACACCGTCTCCGGGTTAGAGTTTGCATACTCGTTCGGCACGACTGGCGTGAACGTGTAGACGCCGGGGTAGAAGAGGTAGGCGTTGTCCTTACCACTGCGGACCGCCGAGGGAACATCGGCGCTCGTGCCACCGACGGTGAACTGAGTGTACCCTTCAGCATCAACGCTCACTTGCGCGGCAAGAGAGTCCTTCACTGTCCAGTTATTCAGAACGCCCAACGTCGACTTCCCCATCGTCACAGTGAAGTCGTGGGTGAAGCGTTCGCCGTTGACCTGCATGGTGGCGGTCACCGTGCGCGTGTCGGAACCCTCGTTCTTGTCGGCAACCACGTCCTCGATGACCAACAGCGAACTCGCCGAGGCCATCACGTCGTCAGTCAGGAAGGTACGCTGGTCGTTATTCACACCCGGATCCACCATGGCCGTCGCCGCACTGGCCTGACCAGAAGCCAGCAGATCCAGGTACCTACGCACCTCGGCCTCGGGCGTGCGCGAACTATTAACAACCTTGATCGCCACCACGCCAGCGATCACCAGCACCACGAGAACACCCACCAGGGCGCCAATCAGCTTCACTCGCTTCTTAGCGCGTGGCGAGACGGGAGCGAACGACACCCCCGCAGCGGGCGCCACACCAGGACCCGGAACAGGGGCGGCACCAGGACCCGGAACAGGGGCGGTACCAGGACCCGGAACAGGGCCGACACCAGAAGTAACGACAGAGGCGGCGCCGGGAGTAGGACCAACCGTCGTTGGGGATGGCACAGGTATATCGGCGCCGATGGTTTCGTTGTTGTCAGTATTCACGACTCGCTCCTCACGATGCACAAAAACTCCGGCGTCGACATCGGGCGACAAACGAGGCGATACCGACCACCGGTCAAAAAGACGTGCCTATGATCACACGCCAGTGGGAAAGAGTCAAAGCCGGGTCACAAAGCGGATACGAGACATTCCCCGACCGTCACACGATCGGGGAGTGTCAGAGCGTCAAACCTATTCTACCTCGTACCTCAGCCAGAACTGAGGCTTACCAGCAGAATCGACCACCATCTTTCCGTTTTCGTCAAACTTCAACGTCGCGTACACAGTTGACTTCAGGGTGTAGATCGGAGTCCCGGCCCCCAGTTGTACCTTAAAGAAGGCGTAATCGTGGAACTCGGATGGGTCGTCATCCCACTGTTTCGCCGTGGACGGCATCTGCTTAACCTCAAGAATGGTCAAATCTGTCCGCTGCAGCCCGAAGGGACACACCGTATCGAGATTCCCCGGAGGCGTGGCGCACGACGTGGTCTGCGCGACCATCGCGTCGACCGCAGCTGCAAGCAACGAATCACTGTATGATGTATCGACATTCACATACCGAAGCGGGTCGGCACCGAACTTGTACTCGTCTCTCGCGGCCTTGAAGATGACCGGGTCGGCTTCGATATAATCCCCCGGGTCGGCGGCATTCACCGTGTAGACCCCTGGATACAGCATGTAGATCGGGGACGTGTATGGGAAATAATTGTCATCACTGACGGGCGCCGTCACGCCGCCGATGCTAAACGTCGAGACATTCTTAATCCTGACGGCGATGGGAACGACTAGGGCGTTTTGGATCGTCCAGTTCTTGATGATTCCCAGTGTCGGTTTGCTTTCTTGGACTTCAAAGGGGAAGGTAAAATGGACATCGCCGACCGTCACTGTGGCGTTTACGGTGTGTTTCTTCGATGTGCGGCCTTCATCCCTGTCAACGACATCTTCGACCTGCAGCAGCGAGGTTGCCGAGGCCATGACCTCGTCCGTTAAAAAGACGCGTTCATCGTTGGCCACACCTGGATCAACCATCGCTGTGGCAGCGCTGGCGTTCCCTTGTGCGAGGTAGTCCAGGTAACGGCGCACCTGCGCTTCGGGTGTACGCATTGAGTTCGCAAGGGCGAAGCTGCCAACTGCTACCACTACGAGTACAACGAGGAACAGGGCAGCGAAAAAGATGGGGTTGACGCGCTTGCGAGGACGCTGCGAGACCGCAGTGACTAAGGGCTGAACTCCCCCAGTCATCGCCGGTGTCACCTCAATCGGCTCACCCATCGGAAACTGGCCCTGTCCAGGGGTGTGTGTATAAGCCGACAGCGGGGCGGACATGCCTGGCGCACTCGATGACAGCATCGGCGGATCGGGGACGGGATCGCCATCCATGCCACTAGCTATCGGACGGATCGCGCTCCCGGTCAAATCATTACTAGCGGCATTCATTGCTCGCTCCTCACGGCGTCCGTCGGCGATGTCTCGGGTAATCTACCAGAGACTTCCTCGACAAGCGATTACCACAACAGGGTAACTAATAACACAGCCATATGCCCCAGTCAACGTTATTCAGTTATGACTATGACAAGTTATATTGCCATGGTCGGGCAGAAAGACTGAGAGCCATCGACCGATCGGTGATCGAAATGGCGAGCACTCCGCGTCAACGCTTAAGCCACAGCCGGGTGTCTGTGGCCTCGGACCAGAAGGAGATGCGATCGACGATCGCCCCCTATCAGCTAGGTCACCACATCGTGGTGTCACCCCTGTGCACCCTCCTCATGGGTGACGACCGGCAGCCCCTTGGTCGGCGGCACCGCAGCATCACCGCGCAGGCATGGGAGAGACAAGCCGGCGGTGGCCGGAACTTCCTCAGAGGTTTCAGCGAGCTTACGCGCAAGGCGCGACATCGGACGGGACGAGGCCTGGGTCCCTTCAGTCGACGCGGTCATCGTGACGTTCTCCATTCGTTGGTAGCTGTACCGCCATGCCTCCCGGACAACCCGGAGACACCATCAGCGGTCCACATCACATCAGTGTACGGAATCGGGAGAGAAATGGTCCCACGCCCCGCGCAGGATCTCCCCATCGAACATTGCACAGGATTCCTCGCCTGACTCGCATGCGCGGGTTTGGCCAACCACTCGAAATCCCTCCGGTAGTCGTACATCCGGCGGGAAAGCAGCAATCATGCCGTGTTCCTCTCCTCCCTGGAGTACCCACTTCACGGGATCGGCTCGGCAGATAAGAGCCGGCGCCTGCAATTGCCAGGCCTCGCGCTCGATCGCGGGCCGGTCGAATTCGATCACGACGCCCGAGGCCTTCGCAATGCGCGCGGCGTCGGCAGCGGGTCCATCCGACAGATCCATCATGGCTCGTGCCCCCGCGCTCGCAGCTGCAACACCGGAGCCAAGAGGAGGATCGGGCGCGCGGTAGGTGCGCACGAAGGGTTCAAGCTCACCCAACTGGCCAACGCCCCGGGCGCGGGGATCGACATGCCCACCCGCGAGCAAGTCCAGGCCCGCGTAGGAGAAACCAAGCGTGCCGCTGACGGCAATCACATCACCAGGTAGAGCGCCGTCGCGGCGCACGACCGGACCCGGGCAGTACCCGAAGGCAGTCACGGAGATCGTGAGCTTCTCCCCCGCGCTCAGATCCCCTCCCACGACGCCCGCGCCGACCTGGCGCGCCCGATCCCCCAAGCCTCGAACAACGTCGAGGAACACGTCCGCATCCATCTGCCGAGGAGCCACGACCGAGGCCACGAGACCCGTCGGCCTGCCGCCCATCGCATCAATATCCGCCAGATTCTGAGCAGCGACACGCGCTCCAACCTCGTAACCAGTGGACCACGACAGCTGGAAGTGCTGATCCTCCACCATGACATCGGTCGTCACGATGAATGACCCCTCGGGCGCCGCGATCTGCGCGCAGTCGTCACCGATACCGATAAGGGTGCGCTCACCGACAGGAAAATAATCGCGGAAGTAGGAGACTAATTGTGCCTCGGACAGGTCGGCTAACTTCATGTCACCCAGACTAGTCTCGCGCGCCACAGTGCGCCGTGATGACGACACTCAGAGCGCCATTCCTCGCACTGTCTGAGATGCGAAAAGGCACACTGTCGCCGCGCTCGCGACGTTGAGCGATTCAGCGTCACCACTCATTGGAATGGAGACAAGGGCATCGCACAGGCGCATCTGCGCCCCCGACAACCCCGTCGCCTCGTTGCCGAACACCCACGCGTGGGACTGTGAGAGACGCGAGCGTACGGAGACGCCCTGCACGAGCATCTGCGCCAAGTCGACGGATCCGGCACCGCCGCTGGTCCCCAGCAGGGCAGCACCGCGGCCGTGCACGAGGAAACGAACCTCCTCAAAAGATGGCACGACGCACACGGGAACATGGAACACCGAGCCAGCGCTGGCGCGCACGACCTTCGGGTTCGTCGCTTCCACTGTGCCCGCAACAGTAATGACACCCGAGGCTCCAAAAGCGTCAGCCGTGCGAATAATCGTGCCGACGTTGCCGGGGTCACGTCCCTGGGCGAGCACAACGAGTGTCTCCCCCACGCTCGGCTCCGGCAGTTCACGCACGAGGGCGTCAAGGGACGCCACCGCGCACACACCCTGCGAATCACGCGAGAGCACCGCCGAGACCTCGTTCGTGACGGGATGCACCCAACGAGTCGCGCGCCGCGCCGCCTCCACGACGTCAGCGTGGGTGTCCCACGCATCCTCACGCACGTACACGTCCAGGACAGCGCTGGGACGGAAACGTGCGAGTTCGCGCACGGCCTGAGGCCCCTCCACGAGCATCAGGCCCGAACGCAAACGCGCCGAGCGCCCGACCAGACCCGACACCCTGCGCACGCGGTCGGCGCGGGGATTATCGAGGAGGGTCAGGCGCTCGGGAAAAGAACTCACCAATCAGGCCTTGGGGGCGTTGACGTCGGCGGGCAGCGCGTCCTTGGCGACCTTCACCAGCGCGTTAAACGCGTTAAGGTCGTTCACGGCCAGCTCGGCCAGCATACGGCGGTCAACCTCAACGCCAGCCAAGTTCAGGCCCTGGATGAGGCGGTTGTAGGTCAGACCCTGGGCACGGGACGCGGCGTTGATGCGCTGGATCCACAGGCGACGGAAGTCACCCTTCTTGGCCTTGCGGTCGCGGTAGGAGTAGACGAAGGAGTGAGTGACCTGCT
>ERZ772920.255-NODE-255-length-31467-cov-3.347479_pt1 | contig 31467 bp, 27 predicted proteins | sample MGYA00511469_ERZ772920 | MGnify/ENA primary metagenome ERZ772920 (study PRJEB29015, sample SAMEA2738069) | human oral metagenome | biome: human oral; feature: human-associated habitat; material: saliva | place: China | collected 2216 ... | reverse complement strand
TACCTTCTTTCTGGGAAATAATAATCTATATACACTAGGGTTAGTGATAAAATTTATAAAAATATGTTCAATATTTTACTCAACTTTTACATTGTAAACTATGTTTTAGCATTTTGTCAATAAAATTTATTCATTATTTTATAAAAAGTCATAAATAGTTAATAATACTAATTAAAAATGATATAATATGTAAAAAAGGAGTTGATATTATGAAAATTTTTGTTTGTGATGCTTTTAGTTCTCAAATTTTTAAAGGGAATCAGGCTGGTGTTGTTATATTAGAGGAAAAAGAAAATTATCCTAGTGAAATTCTTATGAAAAATATTGCTGCTGAATTAAAACATTCTGAAACTGCTTTTGTAAAGAAAATTGATAATAAAAAATTTAAAATTAGGTATTTTACTCCAATAGAAGAAGTTGAATTATGTGGACATGCAACGATTTCAGTTTTTTCTACTTTAAGAGAGTTAAAATTAATAACTACTGGTAAATATATTGCTGAAACATTAGCTGGAAATTTAGAAATAATAGTTGATAAAGATTTTATATGGATGGATATGGCTAGTCCAAAAATAGAATATATATTTAATTCAGAAGAAATTAAAGAAATTTACTCTGCATTTAATTTAGATATATCACAAGCTCCAAAAAACTTAATTCCTAAAATTGTGAATACAGGTTTAAGTGATATTATTATTCCTATTGAAAATAAAGAAGTTTTAGATAGTTTTGTTATGAATAAAGAAAAAGTGATAGAGCTTTCTAAGAAATATAAGGTTGTAGGAGCTCATCTGTTTACATCTGATAAAGATAAAAAAGTTACTGCTTTTTGTAGAAATATTGCTCCCTTAGTTGGTATAGATGAAGAATGTGCAACTGGAACCTCAAATGGTGCTTTAACTCATTATTTAAAAGATTATAATATTATTTCAGTTAAAGACATAAATACTTTTATTCAAGGAGAAGCCATGGGAAGAGCTTCAACTATTCTTAGTAAATATAAAAAAGATGGAGAAACTATACAAATAGGAGGTAATGCAATAATTTCTTTTGAATGTAAACTTTATTGATTAAATAAAAAAATTAAGGACTGTTGCACATTATAATTCTTAATTTAAAAGTTAAAAATGCAACAGCCTATTAATTTTTTATCCACCAAGATAGGCTTTCTTCACTCTATCATTATATAATAAATCCTTTGCTTTTCCTTCAAGAACTATCTTTCCTGTCTCAATAACATAAGCTCTATCAGAAATAGAAAGTGCCATCTTAGCATTTTGTTCCACTAATAAAATAGTAGTTCCTTTTTCTTTTAATTGTTTTATAACTTCAAAAATTTCTTTAACAAATAGTGGAGAAAGTCCCATTGATGGCTCATCTAAAATTAAAAGCTTGGGTCTACTCATCAAAGCTCTCCCCATAGCAAGCATCTGTTGTTCTCCACCAGATAATGTCCCAGCTAATTGATTTTTTCTTTCAGACATTCTAGGAAAAACTTTATAAAAATTCGCTCTATCTTCTTCTTTTTTCTCAGCACTATCTTTTATAGTGAATTGCCCTAACTTTAAATTATCTTTAACAGCAAGTTGTGAGAAAATTCTTCTTCCTTCTGGAACTTGTGCTATTCCTAATTTACAAATATTATTAGCTTTTTCTTTTAAAAGATTTTTTCCCTCAAAATTTATAGAACCACCTTTAGGAGTTATAAGTCCAGATATTGTTTGTAATGTCGTTGTTTTTCCTGCACCATTAGCTCCTATAATAGATACAACTTCCCCTTCATTTATTTCTAGTGAAATTCCTTTAAGAGCTTGTATATTATCATAGAAAACTTGTAGATCTTTTACCTCTAACATTGCCATTATTCATCTTCCTCCTTACCTAAATATGCTTCTACAACTTGTGGATTATTTATAACATCATTTGGTTTACCACTTGCTAATATTTTTCCATAATTTAAAACAACCAATCTTTCACATATACCAAGTACCAATTTCATATCATGTTCTATAAGTAAAATTGCTATTCCAAACTTATCACGAATTAATTTTATAGTATTCATTAAATCATCTGTTTCTTTTGGATTCATACCTGCTGCTGGCTCATCTAAAAGAAGAATTTTTGGCTCTGTTGCCATAGCTCTCGCAATCTCTAACTTTCTTTGTTCCCCATAGGGTAAATTCCCTGCATGCATATTTGCATATTTATCTAAATCAAATATTTTTAAAAGAGCTATTGCTTTTTCTTTTGCTTCTTTTTCTTCTCTCCAATAACTTGGTAAACGAAGCATACCTGCTAAAATTCCATATTTCATACGGAAATTATATGCAGCAACTACATTATCTAAAACTGATAGGTATTTAAATAATCTAATATTTTGGAAAGTACGAGCCAAGCCTTTTTTTACAAGGGTAAAAGTTGAAGTTTTAATAATATTTTCTCCATCTAGTGTGTATTCTCCTGAACTTGCATTATACACACCTGTCAAAATATTAAATACTGTTGTTTTTCCTGCCCCATTAGGTCCTATTAAACCTATTAATTCTCCTGAATTTATTTCTAAATTAAAATTATCTACTGCTTTTAAAGCTCCAAAACTAATTGATATATCCTTTACAACTAAAAGAGGTTTTTTATTTTCCATTATTTTCACCTCTTTTTTTAGTAAAATATGAAATCACTTTACTTATTTGAAATTCTTCTCTACCAAGTAATCCTTTTGGTCTAAATAACATCATAATTATTAAAATCAACGGGTAAACTATCATTCTATATTCTGCAAAACTTCTTAAAACTTCTGGTAAAATAGTTAGAACTATTGCTGATAATATTGAACCTGTGAAACTTCCCATTCCTCCAAGTACGACCATAACAAGTATATTTATTGAATAGTTATAGTCAAATTGTTTTGCACCTAAAATTCCTAAATTATGTGCATAGATTCCCCCTGCTATACCTGCAAATATTGCTGATAATACAAATGCAAAAGTTTTATAATAAGTTGTATTTATTCCAGAAGCTCCACTTGCGATTTCATCTTCACGGATAGCTAAGACTGCTCTACCATGTCTACTTGTCATAATTGAATACATAAATATAACTGAAAATATTGTTATAAAATATATTAATGTAAAATTATTTACTCTTGGTATACCAGTTAATCCTTGTGCTCCACCAGTAAATTTTAAATATTCAATCAGCACTCTTATAATTTCTCCAAAAGCCAAAGTTATAATTGCTAAATAATCTCCTGTAAGTCTTAAAGCAGGTATACCTATTATAAACCCAATTACTCCTGCTACAAGTCCTCCTATTATTAAAGCTACAATGTAACCTGGATAACCTGAAAGAAAACCAGACTTTGTTAAAAGTGCTGCTGTATATGCTCCTACTGACATAAAACCTGCATGTCCCAAAGTTATTTGTCCTAAACAACCAACTGTTATATTTAAACTAGCTGCTAAAATTACATTTATTAAAATTAAAATTAAAATTCCAACTTGATATCTGCTTATGAACCCTGAATTTATCAAAGAGAATAGTATAAAATATAGAATTATCAACAGAACATAAGTAGTTATATAACTTAATTTTTTATTTTTATCCATTCTATACTTTCTCCTTTACATTTTTTCCAAGTATTCCAGTAGGTTTAGATAATAAAACTATAATTAATATTGAAAATACAAAAGCATCTGCAAGTTGTGATGATAAATATGCTCTTGTTAGACTTTCAACAATTCCTAATATGAAACCTCCTATTACAGCTCCCGGTAGTATTCCAATTCCTCCTAAAACTGCTGCAACAAAAGCTTTTATTCCAAGCATTGAACCCATTAAAGGTTGTATTTGTGGATAAGCTGAAACATATAACACAGAAGCAACTGCTGCAAGTCCACTTCCTATTGCAAATGTTAGTTGTATTGTTCTATCTACATTTATTCCAACTAATTCAGAAGCTGCATAATCTTGACTTGTTGCTATCATAGCCTTTCCATATTTTGTCTTTTTCATAAATAATTGTAATCCTATTGATAATATTAAAGTCACAACTATTGTTACAATGGCTCCAAAACTAATATGAATATTAGCACCAAAAGATATTGGAGCTTGATTAAAAACTTTAGGAAATGATCTTGTATTTGGAGTAAATATTTTCATAAATAAATTCTCTAAAAATAGACTAACCCCAATAGCAGTTATTAAATTTGAAATCCTTGGTGAATTTCTAAGTGGTCTATATGCAATTCTTTCAGTTAAACAACCTATAATAGCACAAATAATTATTGCTGGTATAACTGTTACCCAAACTGGTAATCCCAATGATGTAAATAAAGGAATAGAGAAAAGTGATGTATAAGCTCCTATCATTATAATATCACCATGTGCAAAATTTATAAGTTGTGCTATGCCATATACCATTGTATATCCCAAAGACACTAGGGCATAGATACTTCCTATCTGTAAACCATTAATTATTTGAAGTAAAAACTCCATTTTTTATCCTCCAATTTATTTTGACACTACTGAATCAAATGTGTAATCTCCATTTACTATTTTAATCATAGTTATACTCTTTACAGGATTATTTTTTTCATCAAAAGTTAGTTGTCCTGTAATTCCTTCAAATTGAATTTCTTTTATAGCCTTAGCTACTGCTTCTTTATCAGTAGTCCCAGCTTTTTCTATTGCTGCTTTTAGAAGATATGCTGTATCATAACTTAAAGCAGAGAATGCAGATGGCTCATCATTATATTTTTCTTTGTAATTTTTAATAAAGTTTTGTATTTTTTCATTACTATCTTTTGTTGAATAGTGATTAGCAAAATACACATCTTCTATTGCTGTATAAGAAGATGGATCTACTGTTTTAACAACTCCATCCCAACCATCTGAACCAACTATGACTGATTTTAAACCAACTTCTCTTGCTTGTATAGCAATTAATCCATCTTGTTCATAATAATCTGGTATAAATAATACATCTGGATTTTGTTGAGCAATTTTAGTAAGTTGAGCTTTAAAATCTTTATCTCCATCTGAATAACCTTCTCTTGCTACAACTTGAATTCCTTGTTTTTCTGCTTCTGTTGCAAATGCATTTGCAACTCCATCAGAATAATCACTTGAGTTATTAGATATAACAGCTACTGTTTTTGCTCCTAATTTATCTTTTGCAAATTTTGCTAAAACTTCCCCTTGATATGGATCTGTAAAACATACTCTAAATACATTGGAACCTGCTTCTGTTATATTAAGTTGTGTTCCAGTAGGCGTTATCATTGGAATCTCATCTTGTGCTGCTACTTCTGAAACTGCAACACTTGGTTTTGAAGTAACATCTCCAATTAATGCAACCATTCCCCAATCTACAAGTTTATTATAAGCATTTACTGCTTCTGTTGAATCTCCTTTTTCATCTAATAGATTTAATTCAACTTGTTTTCCAAGTATTCCACCATTTGCATTTATTTCATCAACAGCTAATTTTAATCCATTAGTTGCTGATACCCCATAGATAGCAACTGGTCCAGTTAATGGTCCCATGGCTCCAATTTTTATTGTTTCAGCTGCTGCTGGTTTTTCTTCTGTCTTTTCTCCTCCACAAGCTACTAACAAAAGTGAAGCTCCTAATAATGTTGTTAAAATTCTTCTTTTCATATTGTTTCCCTCCAAAAAATTATTGTTTTAATATTTAAGGCATACTATACCAAAAAAAAAGAAAAAAGTAAAGTATCTTTTTAATATTTTTGTATTAATAAAAAAGACAGTTTATTTAAACTGCCTTTTTTAACTTGGTTTTAAGTAAATTTTAAAATTCAAGACTATTATCATTTAATAAAAAATCATATACATTCATAGTAACTATTCCATCCTCATCTCTTTTAACTTTTATTATATCTTTAACTAAAATTATTTTTTTGAAAGAATCATTAATATTGATTAAAGATGCTTTTTCCTGTTTTACTTTTTCTTCTGTTGACAGACTTAATGCAGATTGTATATAATATCTTTTACTTCCAAGATTTGCAATAAAATCAACCTCTAATTGTTTTTTCTCTCTATTTCCTTCAGAAGTTAAGATAGACTTTGTTACCATTCCAACATCCACTTTATAACCTCTAATTTTTAGCTCATTGTAAATGATATTCTCCATTAAGTGAGTTTCTTCAACTTGTCTAAATTCTAATCTTGCATTTCTAAGTCCTACATCTTCAAAATAATATTTTAATGGTGTTCCAATATACTTTCTTCCTTTAACATCATAACGATATGTTTCATTTATGACAAAGGCATTTTTTAAATACTCAATATACTTTCTAATTGTATTTAAACTTATATCTGATTTAATACAGCTCTTAAATGTAGATAATATTTTTGAGGGATTACTAAGTGAACCTACACAAGAAGCTAAGACATTTATTAAGTCATTTAATTCTTGAATTTTTTCAATTTTATTCCTTTCCATAATATCCTTTATATAGGTTTCTTCAAATAACCTTGTTAGATAATTTATTTTTTGCTCCTCAGTTTTCATTGATAATATTTGGGGTAAACCTCCATATATAACATAATCTGCCCATCCTTGATATTTATCACCTTCGTAAACAGTCATATATTCCTTAAAACTAAGTGGATAAATATGAATCTCATCTCCTCTTCCACGAAATTCAGTAAGTATATCATGAGATAAAAATTTTGAGTTACTTCCAGTTACATAAATATCAACATTATCTTTATGTAATAATGAATTTAAAACTTCTTCAAATTCTTCTAACATTTGTATTTCATCTAATAAGATATAATATTTTTTATTATCCACTATTAATGAATTTATCTCTTCCAAAATTATATTTGGTTTTCTATATTTTTTATTCTCTATTCTATCTAATTCAAACTCAATAATATGTTGCTCATCTGTAAGATTATTCAACAAATAAGATTTAAAAATTTTAAAAATTAGATAAGATTTTCCACTTCTTCTGATTCCAGTTATAACTTTAATCATTCCATTATCTATACGATTTATTAACCTTTGCAAATACAAATCTCTTTTTATTTTCATTAATATTTCACCTCACTGAAAAATATGGTACAATGTTTCCTTAATTTTCATTATTGTATCATAAATTAAAAATTTTTTAAATAAAAAATGAGTTGCTATAAGATATTTTTTCTTCTTATGACAACTCAATTTCAACTATTTTTATCCCACTGAAAAATAGAGTGCATTGTAAGCTTATTTTTCATTGAAACTATTTTTCTTTATAAATATGTATAGCATTAGCTTGATGTAGTGGTGTTATAGATAAATCTGTAATTTGTACTTTTTCTGGTAAATTAACAATATAAGCTACAGTATCTGCTATATCTTCTGCATATAAAGGATCTATTCCTTTATATACATTGTCAGCTTTTTCTTTGTCTCCTCTAAATCTAACTAAACTAAATTCTGTATCAACAAGTCCAGGTTTTATATTAGTAACTTTTATTTTTTTATCTATGAGTTCTGATCTCATAGCATCACTTATTGCTCTTACTGCAAATTTTGTTGCACAATATATGCTTCCATTTGGATATGCTATTTCTCCTGCAACAGAGCCTATATTAACTATTGTACAAACTTTATCAGTTGCTAACATAAGGGGAATAATTGTATTTGCAATATACACAAAACCTTTTATATTAGTATCAACCATTTTGTCAACATCTTCCATATTATATTCATAGAATTTTTCAAGCCCAACTGCAAGCCCAGCATTATTGACTAATATATCAATTTTCTTCCATTCATCATCTAATGAATTTATATTTTTTAAAACATCATCATAATTTCTAACATCAAAAACTAAATTTTTAACTTTAATTCCATATTGCTTTTCAAGATTTTCTTTTAATTCATTTAAAATATTTTCTCTCCTAGCACACAAAATTAAATTAACTCCCATATGTGCTAACTTTTCTGCTGTGGCTTTCCCTATTCCACTGCTTGCTCCTGAAATAAATGCAATTTTCCCTTTAACACGATTTTCTTCCATAATATATACCTCCTATACCTTGTTCATATTATAGTTTAAAAAAATAAGTGAGCTACATTAGAGCTACATTATAGTAGCGAACTATTTTTTATGATTATGATGGATGAGATAGAACATTTATCATTTCTCTAATTTCATCAAATTGTTTTTTCAAGTATTCTTCACTTTCTGCATAAGTTCCTAATGAATCAATAGATAATTTCATATGTTCTTCTGCTTTCTCTTTATTTCCAAGAACAGCATAACAATATGCAAGCTCTAAATCCTCTAAATCTACAACATCTCCTTCTTCAAGAGATAGTCTTCTTGATTCTAAAAGTTTTTCAATAGCTTCTTCATATCTTCCCAACCTTCTTAAAGTTCTTCCTATGCTACATATATATAAACTATCTTTTCCTTCTTTATATGCTCCTTCAAGTTCATAAGCTCTATTATATGCTTTTAAAGCATCTTCATATCTTTCTAAATCAAAATAAATATTAGCAATTCTTGCCCAAACCCATTCATCATCTCTACCTAATTCAATAGATCTTTCAAAATATTTTACTGCCTCTTCATCCTTATCTTTATCATTATAGCCCAATTCCCAACCTATCTCTGCATTAAGCCATTGGTCATCTCTACCTAAATCTCTTGCTGCATATAAATAATGTAGAGCTTCATTAGGATTTGAATTTTCTATTTTTCCATAAAGCCAGCCTATTTCAGAATTTATAAAGATTTTTTCATCTACATTATCATTAGTTTTATCTTCTTCAATTATTTCTAAAGCTTTTTTTAATTTTTCAATACCTTCTTCATATTTTCCTAATCTACCTAAACATTGTCCTATCTCTGCATATATCCAACTATCTTCTCTTCCAAGTTCTTGAGCTTTTTGTAAGAATTGTAAACCATCATCATACTTTTCAAGTTCATTATAAATCCAACCAATATCTGATAGTAACCAAGTATCTTCCTTATCTTGTTCATAAGCTATCAAATAATGTTCAAGTGCTTTTTCATAATTCTCTAATTCTTTATAACATAGCCCAATTTCTATGTTTATCCAATCATCATTTCTTCCTAATTCTTGACCTTTTAAATGATATTTTAATGCTTCCTCATATTTTTCTAAAAGACGATAACAGAACCCAAGTTGACAATTCAAATAAATTTCTTCATTAAGTTCTTCTTTTAATTCCAAAGCATGTTTATATTTTTCTATGGCTTTATCATATTTTTGCATTCTCATTAAACAGAAACCGTATTCTGTATTAAACCAACAATCATCTCTATCTAATTTTTCTATTCTTTTAAGATATTTTAAACCTTCTTTATATTTACCTAATCCATCATAGAGCCAAGCTATTTCAGATAATAGCCATACATCATTTTCTTCAAACTTTTCAGCTTTTAGATAGGCTTTCAAAGCATCTTCATTTTTATCTAATGCCTTATAACATCTTGCTATTTGTACATTAATCCAAGCATCATTTTGACCTAATTTTTTTGCTTTATTAAAGAATTCTAATGCTTTTTCATACTGTTCTAATTTATAGTAAACTTTCCCATATTCAGCATTTATCCATTCATCATCTCTTCCAAGTTTCTTAGTTGCTTCTAAATACTTTAATTCTTCATCATAATTCTCCATAGCTCCATATACCCAAGCTATTTCAGATAATATCCAAAGATTCTTACCTTCATTTAATTCATTTGCCACTAAATAATATTTTAATGCTTCTTCAAATTTTTCTAATTCCTTATAGCAAATTCCTATTTCAATATTTACCCAAGCATCATTTTGACCCAATTCTTGTGCCTTAAAATCTGCTTCCAAAGCATCTTCATATTTTCCTAAACGACGATATGTCCAACCAATTTGAGAATATATCCAATCATCTTCTCTTCCTAATTCCTTAGCCCTTAAATAATGTTCTAATGACTCTTCAAATTTATTTAATTCTCCTAAACAATATGCTAACTCCGAATTTATCCAAGCATCATCTCTACCTAAACTAATAATATTCTTTAAAAGTTCCTCTGCCACATCAAAAGCTCCAATCTTATCATATAACCAAGCTAAATATGAATCACATTGAATTCTGTCGTCATTTGTTGATATGTATTCTTTTGATTTTAAAGCATACTCTAGTGCTTTATCTTGATTACTTTCTTTATCAATCACCTGTTTTGATAATTCTATATATATGTCTAACAAAAACCTTTTAATATCTTCGTCTTCTGAATCTATTTCATGTGCTTTTAAAAAATATTTTTCTGCATTTTCATAGTCACCTAAATAGTAATAAGAATATCCTATTCTGTAATTCCAACGCATAGTATTTCCTTCTTCTATTTCTATGCTCTTTAAAATTTCTATTGCTTTTTCATATTTTCCAACATTGTTATATGCTCTACCTAATTGCCCTATTAATTCATTGTTTAATTGCTCTGCTGGAAGTGCTTCTATCATATCTATTATTTCTTGGTGCTTATCCAAATCATATAAATCTTCAATTTTTTTTAATAACTCATCTTTCATTTTTTACCTCACTTTATATTTTTATTAAATACATTATACCATAAAAAAATTTTATATATTTTAATAATCAAAAAGGGATATAACTGATATTAAATGTAAATTGATTTAATAAATTAAAAAACCACTCATAAAGTGGTTTTTCTTTTACTTTTTAAAAATGAGTGCACTAATTTTTAAAAATTATTTGTTTAAGTGTTTTAATAATCTTTCACTTAGAGTAGCAATATTTGCTTTTAAAATTCTCATTACTTCTACTTCAGAAGCTCCTTTTAAAGTTTTTAAAGTTCTAGCACAAACTTTTACTTTTATTGGGCTACCATTAACAAGTAAAGTTGTAACTTGTAGGTTAGGTTTCCATACTCTTCTAGTTAATCTATGAGAGTGAGATATTTTGTTTCCACTGATTAAACCAGTTCCTGTAATTTCACATCTTTGCATGTTAGCACCTCCTTGATATACTTTTTATACAATACAGTGTATTTTATCATTTAATTTATAAAAAATCAAGAATAAAAATCTATAAAATTCTTTTTTTTATTAAATGGTAAAAAATTCAACAAAATAACTAAAATTTTAATGATTGAATTTGATTGAAAAAGAATGAAAATGATTGTATAATTAATTTATAAAAAATTAACTTACTTAATAGCTTTTGATTTTTCTTGAAAAATGAAGTAAAAAATAGTTCATTACTAGCTAAATTTCTTAACGATTAAAAATTAAGAATTCGCTGCAAATTCACTAAACTCACTTCGTTCAAACACAGTGAGATTTGCTCGGCTCATTCTATTTGATTTTTTATCTAAAATTTAGAATGTAATTTCACTTATTTTTTACTTTCACTTCTGTAATATAATAATCTTATTAAAATTATTTAGAGATTAATTTTCAAGAAAAATCTGAAATATAATTTATTTTATTAATTATTCAATCAAAAAAGGAAAAGATATGTTATTTGAAGACAGAATTTCACTCATTTTAAAATTTATTGAACAAAATGGCAGTATTGAAAATTCAAAAATTATTAAGGACTTAAAAATTAGTGAAGCTACTCTTAGGAGAGATTTAGCTTATCTTGAAAAAGAAGGTAAAATTAAAAGAGTTAGAGGGGGGGCAATTTTAAAAAAGATTGCTAGAAAAGAAATAGCAATCCAAGAAAAAAATTCTAATAAAGATAGTAAAAAGAAAATTGCAAAATTAGCAGCACAATTTATTTCTAATGGAGATTATATCTACTTAGATGCAGGAACAACAACCTATGAAATTATTGACTATATGAAAGGAAAGGATATCAAGGTTGTAACAAATGGAATTATACATTTAGAAAAACTTGTAGATAATGATATTGAAACCTATTTAATAGGTGGAAGAATTAAAAAAAATACCCTGGCTATTGTAGGAGTGAAAGCTCTTAGAGATTTATCAGAATTTAGATTTGATAAGGCTTTTATTGGGATTAATGGGATTAATGAAAATGGATATTCAACTCATGATATAGAAGAAGCCTTAATAAAAAAACAAGCTATTAATAATTCTAACAAGGCTTTTATTTTAGCTGATAGCTCAAAATTTGACATTGTCTATTTTGCTAATGTTGCAAGACTTGAAGAGGCTACAATAATAACTGATAAAAAAGAAGTAAACAAAAATATAATAAAACATACAAAAATAATAAATGATTGAAATAATTATTTTTCTTGAAAAGAAGTTATCTAAAATTTCTTTTTATATACATCAACTGCTTGCCCGCCATTAGTGTTTCGTGAGCTCCAAAATGCTCACTCAACAATAATGGACGTCGCAGCAGTTTTATTTAAAAGTTATTTAGTTATTTTTTAAGAAAAATTTCTAATATAATTTACTTATTTTATATCATTTATTTATAAAAAAGAAAGGAGAACCAATGATATATTCGGTAACTTTGAATCCCTCCATTGACTTTATTATTAAAGTAAAAGATTTTCAATTGGGCGAAACTAATAGAGCCTATAAAGATAATTTCTTTGCTGGTGGTAAAGGAATAATGGTATCAAAACTCTTAAAAAATGTTAAGACTGATTGTGTAAATCTTGGTTTTTTAGGAGGATTTACAGGAACATTTATAGAGCAGAATTTAAAAAAATTAAATATTTTATCAGATTTTGTAACTGTAAATGAAAACACAAGAGTAAATGTTAAATTAAAAACTGAAACTGAAACTGAAATTAACTGTCAAGGTCCAAAAATTTCTGAGAATGAAAAAGAAGAATTCTTAGATAAAATAAGAAAAACTAAAAGTGATGACTTTGTTATTTTATCTGGTTCAGTACCTAGTAATCTTGGAAATGATTTCTATATAACTATCATAGAAATTTTAAATAAAAATGGAGTAAAATTTACTCTTGATAGTAGTGGAGAAACTTTTAGTAAATCTTTAAAATATAAACCTTTTTTAATAAAACCTAATAAAGATGAATTAAAAGAATACGCTAAAAGAGAATTTAAAAATAATCAAGAAATTGTAGATTATGTTAGAGAAAATCTTGTGGATAAGGCAGAGCATGTAATTATTTCTCTAGGTGGAGAAGGAGCTTTATATATAGATAAAAACTTTTCACTTTTTGCTCAGCCATTGAGAGTAAAAGAAAATGTAGTCAACACTGTTGGAGCAGGAGATTCAGTTGTTGCTGGTTTTGTAAATTATATGCTTAAACATAATGATACGGAAAAAGCATTTAGATTTGCAGTAGCTTGTGGAACAGCAACAAGTTTCTCTGAGGATATAGGAGAATTAAACTTCATTGAGAAAATATATAATAAACTAGTTATAGAAAGGAAGTGCTATGGAAATTAAAGATTTACTAAAAAAAGATCTAATGATAATGGATTTAAAAGCCTCAACAAAGATGGAAGCTATTGATGAAATGGTAGCAAAATTAAAAGAAAAAAATATTATTTCTGATGAGGCAGCTTTTAAAAATTTAATTTTAAAAAGAGAAGAAAAAAGTTCAACAGGTTTAGGAGAAGGAGTAGCAATGCCTCATGCCAAAACTTCTGTTGTAAATACTCCTGCTGTACTATTTGCAAGGTCAAATAAAGGTATAAACTATGATGCCTTAGATGGTGAGCCAGTTTATATTTTCTTTATGATAGCTGCCTCAGAAGATGCTCATGATTTACATATAGACACCCTTGCTAAATTATCTAAAATGTTATTAAATGATGATTTCACACAAGGCTTAAAAACTTGTGGTACTCCAGATGAAGTTTATACTCTTATAGATAAATATTCTGAAAAATCACAAGAAGCCATTAAAAAAGAAGCAAAAGAGGTTCAAAACACAAATAAGAAAAAAATACTTGCTGTAACTGCTTGTCCAACAGGTATAGCACATACATATATGGCAGAAGCTGCTCTTAAAGAGGCAGGAGAAAAATTAGGAGTAGATGTTAAAGTTGAAACTAATGGAGCAGATGGAATTAAAAATAATTTAACTGCAAATGATATAAATGAAGCTGTTGGAATTATAATTGCAGCAGATAAAAAAGTTGAAACAACTCGTTTCAATGATAAAAGAGTTATAGTTACAAGTACAGCAGATGCTATAAAAAATGCTGAAACTTTAATTAAAAGAATTTTAAATAATGAGGCTCCTATTTTTAAAGCAGAAGCTAATGATAATTCAGAAGAAGATACACAAGAAACTGATTCAATAGGAAGAATTATCTATAAAAGCATTATGAGTGGAGTTTCTAATATGTTGCCATTCGTAATTGGTGGTGGAATTTTACTTGCTCTTTCATTTGTTGTTGAAAGATTTATGGGAGAAAATCAATTATTCAAATTATTATTTGATGTTGGAGCAGGAGCTTTCCATTTCTTAATACCTATTCTTGCTGGATTTATTGCTATGAGTATTGCTGATAAACCTGGATTTATGCCTGGAGCTGTTGCAGGATATATGGCAAGCCAAGGTGCAGGTTTTTTAGGTGGGCTTATTGGTGGATTTATTGCTGGATATTCAGTTATATTCTTAAAGAAAATGACAAAGAATATGTCAAAACAATTTGATGGTATGAAATCAATGGTAATTTATCCAATATTCAGTTTAGCGATCACTGGAATATTAATGTATTTTATAATAGGTCCTATATTTACAAAAATTAATCTTATTGTTGCTAACTGGTTAAATAATTTAGGAACTGTAAATGCTGTTGTATTAGGAGCTATACTTGGTGGAATGATGAGTGTTGATATGGGAGGACCTATCAATAAAGCAGCTTACACATTCTCAATAGGAGTTTTTACTGATACAGGAAATGGTGCATTTATGGCAGCTGTTATGGCAGCTGGTATGGTTCCTCCATTAGCAATAGCTCTTGCTATGACATTATTTAAAAATAATTTTGATGAAAAAGAAAAACAATCAACAATTTCAAACTTTATACTAGGTTTATCTTTTATAACAGAAGGAGCTATTCCTTTTGCTGCCAAAGAACCAGTAAAAGTTATAGGCTCTTGTGTAATTGGAGCTGCAATAGCAGGTGGATTAACTCAATTTTGGAGTGTATCTGCTCCTGCCCCTCATGGTGGAATATTGGTTATTCCTGCAATGCCTAGTGTACACTCAGCTATATTCTTTGTAGTTTCTATTGCAATAGGAACTATAATATCAGGCATGATATTTGGACTTCTTAGAGGAAAGAAAAAATAATAAAAACACATTAACATAAAATATAGTATAAAATCAATAGAAGATATGTTCATATAGCAGTGAACAGAATAATCAAAAGAAATGCTATTCAAGAAAAGTTAAAAAGTCCTATTTATAATATTAGGACTTTTTTCATAATTGGAAGAACTAAATATTGAATAAAAAATAAAGATAAAGTTTAAGAATTATGGTATAATAAAATAATTTTAAAAGTGGAGGTTTTATAATGAAAAAAGGTGGAATTGTTATACTTGATTTTGGTTCTCAATATAATCAGCTTATTGCAAGAAGAGTTAGAGAAATGGGAGTTTATGCCGAAGTTGTTCCTTTTCATGAAGATATTGATAAAATTTTAGCTAGAGAGCCAAAAGGAATTATTCTTTCTGGTGGACCTGCTTCTGTTTATGCTGAGGGCGCTCCAACTTTGGATATAAAATTATTTCAAAAAAATATTCCAATTCTTGGACTTTGTTATGGTATGCAATTAATAACCCATTTACATGGTGGTAAAGTTGCAAGAGCAGATAAACAAGAATTTGGTAAGGCTGAACTAGAACTTGATGATAAAAATCATATACTATATAAAAATATTCCAAATAAGACTACTGTTTGGATGAGCCATGGAGACCATGTTACTGAAATGGCACCAAATTTTAAAATTATAGCTCACACTGATTCTTCAATAGCTGCTATTGAAAACAGTGATAAGAATATCTATGCTTTCCAATATCACCCAGAAGTTACTCACTCTCAACATGGTTTTGAGATGCTTAAAAACTTTGTTTTTGATATAGCAAAAGCTGAAAAAAATTGGTCCATGGAAAACTATATTGAAATTACTGTTAAACAAATAAAAGAAAGAGTTGGAAATAAAAAAGTTATTTTAGGTTTATCTGGTGGAGTTGATTCATCTGTTGCTGCTGCACTTATCAATAAAGCAGTAGGTAAACAACTAACTTGTATTTTTGTTGATACTGGTTTACTTAGAAAAGATGAAGCTAAACAAGTTATGGAAGTTTATGCTAAAAACTTTGATATGAATATTAAATGTATAAATGCAGAAGAAAGATTTTTAACAAAACTTGCTGGAGTAACTGACCCTGAAACTAAGAGAAAAATTATAGGAAAAGAATTTGTTGAAGTATTCAATGAAGAAGCTAAAAAAATTGAAGGAGCTGAATTTTTAGCACAAGGTACTATTTATCCAGATGTTATTGAATCTGTTTCTGTTAAAGGACCGTCTGTTACTATAAAATCTCATCACAATGTTGGAGGTTTACCAAAAGATTTAAAATTTGAATTACTTGAACCTTTAAGAGAATTATTTAAAGATGAAGTTAGAAAAGTTGGTAGAGAATTAGGTATCCCTGATTATATGATAGATAGACATCCATTCCCAGGACCTGGTTTAGGAATTAGAATTTTAGGAGAAGTTACAAAAGAAAAAGCTGATATTTTAAGAGAAGCTGATGCTATATTTATAGAAGAATTGAGAAAAGCTGATTTATATAATAAAGTTAGCCAAGCTTTTGTTGTTTTACTTCCTGTAAAATCTGTTGGAGTTATGGGAGATGAAAGAACTTATGAATATACAGCTGTTTTAAGATCGGCTAATACAATAGATTTTATGACTGCTACTTGGTCTCATTTACCTTATGAATTTTTAGAAAAAGTTTCTAATAGAATTTTGAATGAGGTTAAAGGAATTAATAGATTGACTTATGATATTTCTTCTAAACCACCTGCAACTATTGAGTGGGAGTAAAACAAGTACATACAATATTCTATTGACTTTAAAAGAAAATATATTTTAATATTTTGTCTTTGATACTAATTTGGGCTTAAAATAAAAATAAGTATATTATATGATATACATCAGGAAAATAATTATACTCTAAGCAATTTAATAGTATAAATAAAAAAGTAGTTTTTAAAAGGAGAACAAAAATATGGAAAAAGTATTTTTTGAATATAATGAGAATAGTGTTACATTATATGAAGCTTTGAAAAATGCTAACCCTCCAAGTGATATGGTTGAAATTTTCAATAAATTTCAAAAGCAAATATATTCATATACAGATTTTGAAATAAAGAATTTTAAAAAATTACAGAATTTTGCTGAGCATAAACAATTAGTAAATTTTCTATGTGACTTATTAAAAAGAGTTTGTCCTCATTATGAGAATAAGGAATTTTATTATATTTTAGTAGTATTGACTTATTCTCAAGAGCAAAAAGCAATTGAATACTTGAAACTACTAACAGAATTTATCATTGCTAATCAACTTAATCTTTGTCATATTTTACTTACCATTTTTAATGAAATCAATGAACTACATTTATTGTCAAATAAAGAAAAACTAGAACAATATTTTTCAGAACTCTATATACAAAGTGATTATTTTGAATTTGTGAAAAAAGTAGATCTTGATACTTCAAAAATTGAGTTTAAGAAAATAGGAGGCGAAGGAAGTTTTAGTTTTGACCTTACCAATATGGAAGGAATTCAGTATGGGTTCCAGTTGAATAATGAAACAGATAAAAGAAAATTTTGCAAACTGAGTATTTCTGTTTTCACTCCAAAAGGAATGAAAAACTGTTTTGATGTATCATTATCAAGTGAACAATTCTTGCTTTATCATCATCATAAAGATTATCATGTGTCTTCTAAAGAAGAGATGAAACTGCTTAATAAAGAAACAAAGCAGGAATTTTATATAGAAAACAGTACAAATTTATTGGAACTCAAAAATATTATAAAACAGATTGAAAGTGTTTTACAAACAAAATTTGTTTCAAAGATAGTGCATTCTTATTTTACAAAACCTTTGAAAGGAAAGAAAGAATTACAAAAATGGTGGGAAAATAGCAATTTTTGAGGATAGATTTAATCAATATAAAAAATGTACCAAAGATAAAATTGATTATCAATGGTACATTTATTTTATAAGTTAATTAAAATCTTTCAACAGCTGTAAAAGTTTCAAAAGTAAATTTATGTAAATCAACAGAATTTGCAACTTCTACCTTATGAATATTATTCTTTCTAAAAGCATACATATCTATCTTAGTAACAGATTTTGGAAAACTTATTGTTTCAAAATTATTTTTATAGAAAGCAGATGCTCCTATATATTCTAAAGTTTCTGGGAAAGCAATTTCTGCAAGTTCATTCATAGCAAATGAACTTGGTTCTAATCTTTTTACTTTGCTTCCAAATTCAACCTTAGTTAATTTATTTCTATAAAAAGCAAAACCTTCAATATTTACTAATGCTTCTGGTAATTTAACTTCTTTTAATTTACAAACTCCAAAAGCATCATAACCTATGCTTTCCACTGTATTAGGTATCACTACTGATGTTAATCCTCTTCTATAAAAAGCATTATCAGCTATCTTTTTTAAAGGTAGTCCATCAGGAGTTAATTCAGGAATTACTAAATCAGTTTTACCTTCAACTTTTACTTTATCCTTACCTTTTTGAGTCATTCCTTTTAGTTCATCACCTTTAAAAATAAAATCATCATATTCCCATATATTTTGATCCATTTTTCTCCTCCTAGAATCTACTTAATTGTACTAATTCATTAAATGTTTCAAGTTGAGTTTTAACTTGTCCAAAGTCTACCATTTGTTGATCATACCCCATTTTAATTAATGGAACTTTTGCTTCATCAAATGCTTGTTTTAATGATGGATATTCCATTTCTTCTGTATCGTTGAAGTTCATCATAAATAGTAGGCAACCATCTGCATTATTTTCTTTTACTAAATCTAGTACATATTTTGGTCTTTTGATAATATCAGGATCATAAAGTAAAGGATCTTCGTCCATACGAGCAAATTGATCAGCAAGTGCTAACATTGGATCAGCTATTGATAAATCTATATCAACTTTTAATGCTCTTGATTCATGAGCTACATCATCTGCAACTACACATACTTTATAGTTATCAAATACTTCTAAAAGTCCAGGGTTATCAGTGATAACTCCACTTGTAACAACTCTCACTCCATCCCACTTTTCTTCTGGTAGAGCTTCTAATTGTTGATTCAATTGTCTTAATAAAGCTGTATGTTCATCTTTTAACATAAAATATGAACTTTTTAAAACATTAGATCTATCAGATGCTTTTATACTTTGTGGGTGTTTAGCAGCAAGTTTTATAAATTTTCTTTTTTCTTCTCTATTTTCATTATAAACCTTAAATGCTTTCTTTAAGTTTTCATCAGTAATTTTTACATCACAGATTTTTTCTAATTCTTCTTTAGCCTTATTAAATATTTTTGCATTATATTTTTTACCAAATTCTTCTTTTCTATGTTGTCCATGATTTAAAAATACCATAGGTATTTTTCTTCCAGCACTTACTTTATAGTTTTGTGAAAATGGTCTTAATGTATCGTCTAATGTAGTAACCATTGATGCAGATAAACCATCTAATGTCCCATCTAAAGCCATTTCTAAACATCTTAAAGCCAATGAGTAGTAGAAAGTAGGGAAATAATCCTTTGCTTTTTCAATAGGCCCTTGTCCTCCCCATACACCAAATGGAACCATTCCACCTGCATAGACGATTTCTTCTGGTACATAATAAGGGAATATTCCTACTGCCTTCTTACCTTCAGCAAGATATTTATCTAATTGCTTCCTAGGATTTTCTGCATAGTACTTAAATTGTCCTAACAATTCCTTAATTTCAGCCATCTTTCTTTCTTCCTCCTAATTTTAATGTTTTATTGTTTCCTTAGACCAGTCAGTTTCCTTAGTGTTTTCAAAGTTTGTATACACTTCTTCACCTTTTGCTAATTTTTCTTCTTTTCTTTCTTGCATTATTTCAACAAGTCCTTGTACTCTTGTATTATATTGTTCTGTTGAGAAGTTTCTTTCATCAGCTTGGTCTCCATCAAAGTGAACAACTGGTATTCCTAAATCTTCTTTCCATCTTCTTTCTATTTCAGGCATTGCACCACTCCAAGGTTTACAACTACGGTTATAGTTTACAAGTGCTCCACTTATACCATTTTCCTTAGCCATAGTTTCTCTCCATTCAACACCAGTTTCTATACATACAGAACAAGGTGCTTTACAGTATGCTGCTGCCATTTCTCTTACATTGTTATATCTAAATCCGAATGCTGGTGCATAAACAACTGCAGTAACATTTACTCCATTATCTTTTAAAGGTTCAAATAATGGTTTTAATCCTGGCCAACAAGGGATTCCTTCAAATAGAATTCTGTGTTCTTCTGGATATTCCCAAGTAGATGTTCCTTCTTTTATAGATTGTTCAAACTCATCTGCAAGTAATTCAAATCCAATAGCTGCTTCTTCATCGCATCTAGCAGCAACTATATCAGCCATGTGGTTAAATAAGTCAAATCCACTTAATGGAGATGGCTTATATCCCATATATTTACAAGATTTTAACCAAGCTGCGGCAGTTCTATTTGCTCTTGCACAGGCATCTTCAAATTTCTTTTCATCAAATTTCTTTCCTGTTAATTCTTCTAATTGTTTAATAGCATGATCAAATTGTCCTATTAAATAATCAACTTTTTCTTCTGGTGTATCTACTGTATTTGAAAATGGTATATCTATCATTATTAATGGAATATTATGTATTCTTGCTATATTTTCATACCATTTAGTCATCATATTACAGATATTGTTACAACATAATAAGAAGTCTGGTTGAGGCATTCTTCTTGAATCTGTTGGTTCACCAGCAGCATAAGCTAAACTGATTCTTGCATATCCACAAATATCATTATCATATCCCATATCTTCAGCAGCTTGACAAAGTCTTAATCCATCTTTTTTAGCTGCTGTTGATGCAGCATGATTTTCAGGATATACAACATTTAAATCAAAAGCCTTAGCAAGTTCAATAGGAAATTTAGATGAACTCCATCCAACTAATTCTCCTCTCTTTTTTGCTTCCCAAGCATTTGCATAAACTTTATCAACAACACCTCTCAATATAGCCGCAGCAGGTTTATGTCCTTCTATTGGTCTAGGTTTTTTATTAGGTAATTTTTCCATTTTTCCAGCCATCTTTGTTTCCTCCTATTCATTTCTAAGTACATCTTATTATCTATATAATTGAATATTTATAAAAAATAAATAAAATTATATTCTAATTTTTCTTTGAAAAGTAGTTTTAATTACTTCTAAATAAGATTACTGCGACGTCCTATAATGTTGAAAGAGCATTTTGGAGCTCTTGAAACATTATAGGATGGCAAGTAATCATCTATATAATTAAAAACTACTAAAAATTTTTCAGAGAAAAATATTGCTTATAATAAATATTATTTATAAATATTAATTCCAAAATTTTCAATTATTGATGAGTCATCATATATTTTTGATAAGCAAATAATGCTGCTCCTATTGCCCCATTTAATTGACAATATTCATTTGTATGTAGTTTAAAGCCCAAATTTCTTTCTAAGGCTCTTACCATACCTTTATTAAGTGCAACTCCACCAGTCATAACAACATCATCTTTTATACCAATTCTCTTTGCCAAGCTTCCAACGCGGCTAGCTATGGCAGTATGAATACCTTTTACTATATCTTCAATCTTCGTGCCTTTAGCAAGTTGTGAAATTACTTCTGATTCTGCAAACACAGTACAAGTTGAACTTATTGCTACATCAACAGTTGATTTTTCATCTAATTTTTCTAAGTCTTCTAAATTTACTTCCAAAACTTTTGCAATTACATCTAAAAATCTTCCTGTTCCTGCTGCACATTTATCATTCATAACAAAATTTTCAAGCATTCCATTGTCTCCAATTTTTAATGCTTTTGAATCTTGACCACCAATATCTATAATTGAGTGAACATTTGGAAATAGAAAATATGCTCCTTTTGCATGACAAGATAATTCAGACATTTGAGCTGGTACCTCTGCTAATGAATTTCTTCCATAACCAGTTGCTACTGCTCCTTGAAGCTCACTGACAAAAGATAATCCAACTTGTTCTAATGCCTCTTTCATTGCTCTAGCTGGTCCACTAGTCCCTGTTCCTACTGATATAACAGATTTTGCAACGATTTCTTTACCATCTTTTAATATTACACATTTAGATGCTGTAGATCCAACATCTATTCCCATAGTAAACACATTACTCATTGTTATACTATCCTTTCCTTAAAAATAAATTAAATTATCCAATCCATACAGAATGCAAATTCTTAGCAAACTCTAAGAATTTTGTTATTATTACTGCATTTGTAATGTTACTTATAAATCCTCCAATTACTGGAACGACAAAGAATGCTAACTTAGAATATCTATATTTTTTACAAACAGCCTGCATAGTAGTCATTGATACAGGAACTGCTCCTAATCCAAATCCCATATGTCCAACTGCCATTACTGCTGCATCATAATTTTTCCCCAATAATCTAAATGTTAAGAAATAACAGAATGTTACTATAAGCACTAATTGTGCTATCAGTAATACTACTAATGCTAATCCTAGTCCAGATAATTGCCATAATTTCATAGTTATAATTGACATAGAAACAAACAATGCTAATGAAAATTCCCCAACTATGTCAATTGATGCATATAAAACATCATGATTTCCTTTTATTCTATCATAAATCAGTCTTATTATAATTCCAGCAAACATACAACATACATGTATTGGTAATGCTACTTTCCAACCAGTACTATTTTGTATAGATTTAAGTCCTAGTTCTATCAGCTTCCCTACTCCTATTGCAATACACATTAAAAATACTGCTTGAATAAGATTTGGTTTATCAACTAATATGCTCCCTGATCCCTCTACATCTATCTCTTCCATTACTTGTTCATTTGACATAGAGTTTTCCAATTTGAATCTTTTTACTAAGAAATTTCCAAAAGGTCCTCCAAGCATACAACCTGAAATCAATCCAAATGTAGCTGCTGCTATTGCAACTTCTATAGCTGCTGGTGCTCCTGCTTCAACTGCAATAGGGGCAAATGATGCTGCATTCCCATGTCCACCTGTCATTGGTATACTTCCAGTCATCATTGAAATTAGTGGGTCTATATTCATAAACTTACCAATCACTAATGCTATCCCATTTTGAAAAGTTGCTAAAACTGCTGCTAAAATTGCAAATATTAGAACTAACTTTCCACCTTTTTTCAAAAGTGCCATACTTGCTGCTGCTCCACTTGCTGCAAAGAATATACAATAGAATAATTGATTTATTGCTTTATAATCAAAATCCAACTGAACTATTCCCATTTTAAAAAGTAACAATGATATCACCGCAAACACAGTTCCCCCGACAACAGAAGCTGGTAAACAATATTTTTTCAAAATTGGAAATATTTTTCTCAAAAAATCTCCAAAATATATTGCTAAGACTGCTAACATCAATGTTGTAAACATATCAAATTTTAATACTTTTAATTCTTCCATATTTCTCCATTTCTAATTTTTATTATAAATATTTAAGTTAGAATCCCTATACTATTTACTATGCTATCCATAGATTAAGTATTTATGGATAACATAGCAATAACATTTTATTTAGTTTATTTTTTTGTATAAGTTTCAAATTCTCTTATAGCTCTTGGTAAAATCATTTGATGGAATGCACAAATTGATTTTGGATTTTGATATACTGCATTAGCAAATGCTTGTATATATCCTCTTAAATCATATAAAGGTACTATTTCATCAACCATACCTGTTTTAGCACAGTATGCTGGTCTTGATTTAGCTGTGTATTCATTTATCAATTGATTCATTTTATCTATTGTAGGTTGTAAATCTTTTTCAGCTTTATAATCTTTTGCAAGTCTCCTTGAATACATTGCTGAAGCTGCTGTTTCTCCATTCATTACATATACTTCTGTTGCTGCTGTTCCTAATGAGAAAGCATTAGTATTATTACCTTGTGGTCCACCCAATACATAGTGAGCTGCTGCTGAACCTTTTCTTAAAGTAATTTCTATTTGAGGTACATGTGAATTTTCTATTGAATAGATTAAAGATTGGCCTAATCCTAATAATTCAGCCTCTTCGGCAGGATTTCCTACATCTATACCACTTGTATCTTGCAACCAAACTATTGGTAATCTATCTCTTGAACAAAGAGTTACAAATTCACTCATTTTAATAAGTCCTTGACGATATAGTTTACCACCAATACCTACTGACTTTTCTCTATATTCAGGATAGTTCATTAAAAGTCCTTGTGCATTTGCAACAACTCCTACAAGTAAGCCATCAACTTTTGCAAGTCCTGTTACAACTTCTGGTCCATATCCTTTTTTATATTCAGAAAATTCACTGTTATCAAATAAACGACCAATTACATCATAAATATTGTAAATTTTCTTTTGATTCATTGGAATTATTGAATATAAATCATTTGGATCAAATAGAGGTTCAGTTGGTTCATCAACTCTAAAAAATTCTAAATCATAAGATGGTAAATAATCCATATATTTCTTTATTCCATCTATAACTCCTATTTCATCATCATAAACTTCTCTAAAAAATCCAGTTTTATCATAGTGAACATGGATAGTTCCTGGAACTTCAACTTTTTTGGCTGCCATTGTAGCTTCTGCTATTTGGATAGCTCCTTCCATATCAATATATCCTTTTGGATTCATTCCTCCAACTATTCCTGCTCCTCCAACTGCCATATTAGCATCTTTATGAGCTATTAATATTGTAGGACTGATACTATGATACCCTCCACCTGCTGGGTTAGTTCCATAGATTCCAACTATTACAGGTATACCTAATTGTTGTAGTTCTGCATTACGGAAGAATGGAGTTCCTCCACCTCTTCTATTAGCATAAACTTTTTCTTGTTCATCAAGTTTAACACCACTACAATTTAGAACATAAACTAACGGTATTCCTAAGCATTTAGCAGTATCTGATGCTCTTAATAAGTTATCTGCTTGACCTGGAACCCAAGCTCCAACTATTTTCTTATTATCAGAAGCAACAACTACTGCCCATTTTCCACCAATTCTTCCTAATCCTTTTACTATACCTGTTCCTGTTTCAAAATTTTCTGGATTATATAGAGTATTTAAAGGATACCAAGTTCCTTCATCTACTAGCTCTGCTACTCTTTCTAATGCAGTCATCTGACCTTTATCATGAATTTTTTCATCAGGAGTTCCTGAATCTTGCATTGCTTGAATACTTTTGGCAATAGCATCTTCAATTTCTCTTACTGCATTTTCATTAGCTTCATCAATATTAACTAATGAATTTCCTACTTGTGGCATATTTTGAAAATATTTAGGCATTGAATAATTCATTTATCTTCTCCTCTCTTATTCTTCCACTGGAACTTTTATAAATGCTTGTCCTGGATCTATGTCTTCTCTTATCATTTTTATGATTTCTTCACTTGGAGCTTCTAATTGTACTGCTCTTGAAGTATCAATTTCAAATCCAGTGTTTTCAACTATATCTTCTATTGTAACTCCTGGATAATAACCAGCTAAGTACATTCTCTTAGTTTTTTCATCAAATCTTAAAATACCTTTATCTGTAACAACAGCAAGTGGTCCTCTATTTCCAGGAAGTCCTAACTTTTCTCTTCCTCCTGGTCCTCCTGCCCAACCAACACTTGTTACATAGTCTATTTTATCTATAAATCTTCTTTTTTCATGTTGCATCATTATTACAGTATTTGAATAAGTAGCTATACCATTAGCTCCTCCACTACCAGTAAATCTTGTTTTTGGTTTTACATAATCATCACCAATGATAGTAGAGTTTAAATCTCCATAAGGATTAATTTGAGCTCCTCCTATAAAAGCTATCATTCTATCATTTCCATTTAAGTATTCATTAGTTTCAAAACCTATAAATCTTACATTTGGCCATTGAACAGCACAGTGTCCCATAAGTCTTAAATCTCCAACACTTCTTGGAACTTCTATTGGGCTACAATCCATAAGTCCACTTTCAACTATTAGTTTACAATTAGGGGCAAATTTATTTTTAGCAACAGTTGCTCCTATTAAAGGTAATCCTGTTCCTACTATAACTATTTGTCCATCTTTTATTTCTTTAGCAATGGTAATAGCTTGCATTTCTTTATTTGTATAGTTTTTATAATTCTTTGCCATTATTATTCACCATCCTTAACTAATTTTGCAGCATATTGGAATCCTGGAACTACTTTTAATTTACATAGTCTTGGTGCTCCTAATTTACTTAGATATCCTTCATGATCCTTAACATCTATAACCCATTCTTGTATGAATTTTTCAAAGTCTTCATCTGTTTTAGTTACTTTATCATACATTTTATAGAAATCAGCATCATAATCATAGTAATTATATAATTGTGAAGGATGTGTTCCATAAGGAACATGAACCACTGCATCTACACAAAATTGTGGTATTGAGTTTTTAGCTGGATCTCTTCTTATTTCTTCTTCTGTTACAATTTCTTCTGCTATAACTATTACTTTTCTCGCAGCAATAGCTATATCTATATCATGAAATTCATCTCCTTCTATCGAACAAGTTCCATTAATAGAAGCCTTTTGAACAGAAATTATAGCTGTATCCAATCTTGGAACTGGAACTGCTATTACTTCATCTCCTTCTTTAAAAGGATTAGGTATTCTTTCTAATTTCTTATCAGACAATTTAGGAATTGTCTTTCTGATTTCTGCACTTATTCCCCATTTATATTCTAAGTCACTACCTTCCATTAATTTTACTGGTAAGTATGGTAAACCTAATGAAGAAGCATGTAACATTAACATAATAACATCTTGAGAATAATCTTCTAATAATAAATTATGTTTCTTTTCTACTGCATCTCTGAATCTTCTACAAACATTAGTATATCCTGAGTTAGCTATATAACAGTTAATGAAAGCTTTAATTCTTCCACAGCCTATTAACATATCCCAATCTCCACCTGCTGGACCAGAATATCCTATAAAATCTGTTTGTCCTTGTCTAATAATTTCATAAACAGCCGCATAAGGCTTTCTGTTTGTTGTGAATCCTCCAAAACATAAGCTATCTCCAGATTCAACATACTTTGCTATTGCATCGTGTAAAGACATTACTTTGCTCACAAAAATCCCTCCTAAATTTTTTTATAAATAGTATAAGATTGAGCCTCAACCCAACCTTATAGCTATTTTTTATATTATATTATTTTCTTACATTGTTCCTTTAAATATCATCATAAAGAATCCAGCTGCAACTGCTGAACCTATTACTCCTGCAACATTTGGTCCCATTGCGTGCATTAATAAGAAGTTAGTTGGGTTTTCTTTTGCACCAACTGTTTGAGAAACACGTGCTGCCATAGGAACTGCTGAAACTCCAGCTGAACCTATAAGAGGATTTATTTTTCCTCCTGTTATAAGATATAGAAGTTTTCCTAAAAGAACTCCTCCTATTGTAGAGAAACAAAAAGCTGCAAGTCCCATTGCTATGATTTTTAATGTACTTATATCCAAGAATGTTGCTCCTTCTGCTTTAGCTCCAACACTTAATCCTAACATAATTGTTATTATATTAATCATAGCATTTTGTGCCGTGTCAGATAATCTTTGAACAACTCCAGATTCTCTAAATAAATTTCCTAACATCAATAATCCAAGTAATGGAGCAACTGATGGTAATAATAGAGAAGTAAATAATACAACTGCTATTGGGAAAACTATTTTTTCTGCTTTAGATACTTTTCTTAATTGTCCCATTTTTACTGCTCTTTCTTTTTTAGTAGTTAAAGCTCTCATAATAGGTGGTTGAATTAATGGTATCAAAGCCATATATGAATAAGCTGCAACTGCTATTGGAGCTAATAAATGTGGTGCTAGATTATTTGCAATATATATAGATGTAGGTCCATCTGCTCCTCCAATGATTCCAATAGCTGCTGCTTCAGCTGGTGTAAATCCTATTTGAGTTGCAAATATAAATGCTACATATATACCTAATTGTGCTGCTGCTCCTAATATTAAACTGATAGGATTAGCTATCAATGGAGAAAAGTCTGTCATTGCCCCGACTCCCATAAACACTAAACAAGGGAATAGATTGCTTTTTACTCCATAAGACATTATGTTTATAACTCCACCTTCGTCCATCAATCCTGCTAATGGTAAATTCACTAAGAACATACCAAAAGATATAGGTAGTAATAATAATGGTTCAAATTTTTTAACTATTGCTAGGTAGAATAAAATAAACGATACTAATATCATAGCAATATTCTGCCAAGTAAGAGCTGCAAAACCTGACGCCTCTAATAGTTCTGCTAATACACTAAAAAAACTCATCTAAAATCCTCTCCTTATTTCAACACTATTAAAACTGAGTCAGTTTCTACTGCATCTCCTTTTTTAACTTTTATTTCAGCAACTTCGCCATCAGCTGTTGCTGGAATATCATTTTCCATTTTCATTGCTTCTAGTATTGCAAGAGTTTGTCCAAATTTTACTTTATCTCCTACATTTACTTTAACATCTAAAATTGTTCCAGGCATTGGACTTGTTATTGTAGTTCCACCACTAGTAGTTGCTGTTGGAGCTGCTTCAACAGATGTTGGAGCTACCTTAGTTTCTACAACTGGTTCTGCTTTAACTGCTTCTCTTCTTTCTGCTCTTTCAACAGGTTGACGAGATAATGATTTTGCTGCTCCTCCGACTTTTTCAACTTCAACCTCAAATTTTTTACCATTTATTGTTACTACGTATTTCATTTTTTCTCCTTTCCTTATTCCTCAATTTTTTTAATTTTTAAATTTCTGTTATACTAACAATAGTAAATCTTTCAACAGGTTCTCTCATTTCTTCACTAATAGCTGAGATAATAACTGCTAATCTTTCAACTTCTTCTTGGTTGTTCTTTTCTGCTTCTGCAAGCACTTTTGAACTACTTGTATCTGTTTTTACTACATTTGTAACTATTTTTTGTACTGGTACTTCATCTTTAACAAAAAGATTTATAACTTTTGATGATATAATTATAAACAGTGCTAATGAAATTAAACAAATAAACACTATTGAGAAACCTATCATAAAAGTCACTATACTTTCCCAAAAAGTCATAGTATTAGATGTCCACATAGCTTTCCCCCTTTTCTTAATTTTAGATGTTACTTATCAAATAATCATAGATATTTAATCTACTGTTATTAAAACTAAATTCATTATTTAGGAGAAATAATTTCACAAAATTATAAATAATTCCTCTGTATTTTTTTTCACAATTTGAATTTATTAATATAACTGTACTTATTTTTTTACTATTTATGTCTAGTTCTCTTTCATTTATTGCAATTAGTGTACTATCTTGACTATTTTTTGTATTTAATTTATGAAAAATTATTCCAATTTTAAGCCCCAAATAAGAGTAAAAATTATTATTTGATGCTTTATTTATGATATCATTAATATCACTTTTTTGCAAGAAAGATAAATTTAAAAACTTATTTAAAATCTCTTCAAATGAATTCAAATTTACTTTAAAAATGTTTTCTTGTTTTAAAAAATTTCCTAATGAAAATTTATTTTTATCTATATCATTATAAATTTTTTCTGAAAATACTTCATCTAAGTTATTTATAAGTTTTTTTACATTTACATCAGATGAATTTTCTAATATCACTTTTAATAGAGCCGTCATCTTTATTTTTTTATTTTTTTTAAGTCCTGCATTTTCCAATTTTTTTATATCTTTTTCTGTTAAAATAGGATTTAATTCTATAATTTTAGTATGTTTAATTTCTTTCACAAAATCGTCTTCCACAGAAAAAGTTGTTAAAATATAATCATAGTCATCTAAATCTTTTTCTATCTGCTCAAAACTCTTCAAAGTTAAAATTTTGTCTATATCTATCAAAAATTCTGTTTCTATATCTTCTTTTAAAAAGAGTGCTATATTTTCTTTATATGTAGTAACAAGTATCCCTTTCTTATTTAACTTGTTATTATTTTGTAAAGCCTTATGAAAAAAAGGTACTAAATATGCTATTTCTTCATCTGAAACTTTTTCATTAATAACTTCTTCTAAATAGTAAAAATTCTTTTTTAAAAAATTAAATATAGTTGGATACAAGTCTTTCACATCTTTTAATATTGAATTTTTCAATTTTATTTTTCTTTTAGTTCTAAAAATCAAAGGTTTTATATAATAAAATATTTCATCAAGAAATACATCTATATTTTTTAAATCAACTTTACTCTCAATTTCAAACATTCTAACTATTTTAATTATTGCTATACTGATATCTAACCAATTTTTAAATTTTACAAAAACATCTTTTTCATCTCTACTAATTCTAAATAAATAATCTGTGAAAAATAATAAATTAATATTTGTATAATCTGAGAAAAAATTTTTCAGTTGCAAATATTCCTGTCTTTTTTCTAGAATTTCACTATTTTCAATATTTAAGTTAGAATTTTTTCTCTCTCTTTTATGTGAAACAACCATTAAAATGATTAAAATATTTAAAGTTTCGTCCATAAAATCCAGTTCAGCTTTTTTTATTCTTTTAGAAACTGACTCTATTTCTGACATATATTCTTCTTTTATTTCTTTATAGATCACTTTTCTAAAATAACTTATATCATCAAAAAAGATTTTGTCATACTTCTTATCAAAACTCACATATTTATACAAATAAATTGCTATAAAATATCTATAATCTTCTTCTGAATAAGCAAAATAATATTTTAATTTATCATCTTGCAATAATTTAATATTATAATCTAATAATATTTTTTTTAAATTTTTTAAATCATTTCTTATAGTAGATTTACTTGTACCTAATTTTTCAGCTACTTCCTTTAATAAAAATTTATCTTTTTTCATTAAAGTATAAAGTATTATAAGTTCTTCTCTTTCTTTTTGGCTATAAATATAATTTGTACTCTCAATATTTTCAAAAAGTTTATCCATATCATCTTTATTTAAGGAAGAAAAAAACTCTCTCTTTTTTATTTCAATTTTTTTTGAGCCTATTTCTTCATTAATTTCATCTATTTTATAACGAACACTTCTTTCAGTTAAATTTAAAAGTTCTGCTATTTTAGATAGTTTTTTTTCATTTTCAATAAGTTTTAATAATTCAAAATGCTGTTTTTTTAGCATTTTTCCCTCCAATAGCTTTTTAATAAATAAGTGTTCTGAAATTTTACAATTTGAAAATTATTTTAAAAAAATTAAAATAT
>ERZ772920.243-NODE-243-length-32259-cov-18.476587_pt1 | contig 32259 bp, 21 predicted proteins | sample MGYA00511469_ERZ772920 | MGnify/ENA primary metagenome ERZ772920 (study PRJEB29015, sample SAMEA2738069) | human oral metagenome | biome: human oral; feature: human-associated habitat; material: saliva | place: China | collected 2216 ... | reverse complement strand
TTGTATGGCAGAGCCGCCTAATTCGCCCGTCCGAGCTCTTTTTTACGCTCTGCGCTCGGACCGTGAGCCATCAGCCTGGCGGCATCGTCCCCGTGTGCGGGGCACGCGAAAGCCCGGGCCCCGTAGCGGACAACCCGGCAATAATGCGTATTACCTTGCGTCCTTCGGGACCCGGGCCTTCCCGGGGTGAGAGGTTGCGGCTTACACCAGCACCTCACAGAAGATTTCTCAACGGGTATGAACCGTTACTCCCTGCCCGTCCGTTATTCGTCGGTCAGGGTGATGATGCCGTAGCTCCAGCCCTTACGGCGGTATGCCGCAGCCGGGGCACCGGTCTCGCTGTCAATGTACAGGTAGAAATCGTGGCCCACCAGCTCCATGCGGTCAACTGCCTCTGCAGCGGTCAGGCGCTCGCCCTTGAAGCTCTTGTGACGAATCTCGATGGGAGATGCGGCTTCGTCGGCCAGGGTGACCTCGCTGTTGTCGAAGGCGGCTTCTTCCACCGGAACATCCGGCAGCAGAATCTCGGTGATTGCCTCGCTCACAACGGGAATCGAGCCGGTAGCGTCAGCCACAGATACCGGGTGCTTGCCACCGCGCTTAGCCAGCTTGCGGCGGTCGCGTGCACGGCGCAGACGCTCCAGGAGCTTGCCGTAGGTTTCATCGAAGACCGCGAACTTATCGTTGCCCTGAGCCTCAGAGCGAAGGACCGGGCCGGTACCGACCACGGTAATCTCAACGCGGATGGACTCGCCACCGAGGTGACCGTCCTTGCTGAACTTGACGTCGATGTCCTTCACGTTATCACCGAGCTGGGCGAACTTCTGTACCTTCTCGTTCACGTACTCTTCCAGGCGTTCGGTGACCTTGATATTGCGGCCGTAGATGTTGACTTCCACGATCATTCCCTCCAGGTTGGGGGTTTATACCGCGTCCGGCTGGACCCGGTACGGGGGTTCGACCTCGATGCCGTTCCCTTGTCTATATTCTAATACGAACGGATGCCGTACATCACTATATGTGACAAATATTCGCCTACATTACTCTCTATTTATCAATAGTCAGAACAATCTGCAGACCCATTCGCAGAAAAGGCGCATCTCACGGATCAGGTACTAGAGCGAGGCCTTCTTCGGCACCGCGGCTACGGCACACACGCCCAGCACCACGGAACCTGCCTCACGCAGAGCACGGACCATCTCCGCGGCCGTTGCGCCGGTCGTCACCACATCATCGCAGACGATGCACAGCCGCCCCTCAACCAGGGCCGGCTCCAGAACGCGCAGGGCCCCGTGCATCCGCTCGGAACGAGCCACCGCGGTCAGGGTCTTCTGCTCCCCTCCACCGGAGGCGCCGCCCAGACGCCCGGTCAGGGCCCCCGCAACGCTACCGAGACTTCCCCCGGCACTCCCGGATGGGCTGGAGGTGTACCCCATGATGTCCAGGGGCATCACCCTCAGGCCGGCGGGAAGGCGCCCCTTCAACCGTTGGGACGCCTCACGGGCCAGGAGCGAGGCCGGGGCATAGCCTCGTCGACGCACGCTCGCGGGTGAGGATGGGGCGGGAATCAGCAGGACCTCGCTTTTGGCGGCACCGGACGCGGGATTCCGAACGAGCTCCCCTCGGTGCGCGCGCAACAACTCGTACACGCAACGAGCCAGGGTCTCCCCCATCAACGGCACAAGATCGGTCCGCCCCGCGTTCTTCATCCCCAGGACAACCCGGGGCACAATCCCGTCATAGCGCGAAGCCGCCACGGTTTCCGGAACGTCCTGCACCGGATACACCCGCTCAACCCTCACGCAGGCACGCTCCCAGCGGTTCAGGCACCCATCGCAGAGCGCGGGCCCCGAGCCGTACGGCAACACCGCGGAACAGCAGGAACACGACCGCGGCAGGAGCAACTCACCGAGTGATCCCCACGCGCTCTCCACCCAGCGCACGGGGTGCTCCGAACCACGCACGGGCTTCCGGCCTGGGGCCCGCTCAGAATTCAAACCACGCTGTTGTGAATTCATGCAAGCGCTCTAACCGGCGTAGCTAATCTCGTGCAGAAGGGTATCCAAGCGGGTCCAGCCGCGCTCCACCAGCACATAGCAGGAGCCATCGGAGCGGTGGGCAATGATGTTGGAGGTATTATCGGCCGTCGACACGCTCATCACGCCGTCCAGACGATCCAGCTTCGTCTCCTCACCGCTCAGCGAGATTACCTCGGATTCACCGTTCTTCACGTTCACCACTACGACGTTCTGATCGCCAGCCCATCGCGCGCTACGGGGCACCACCGAGGAGCTAAGACGCACCATCTCGGTCAGGTTGAGGGGTTTACCCGTATCGTCACGCACCACACCCGAAATAATCACGGCCGACGCGCCCTCCGTGGAAGCGACAATCGCAATGCGCGCACTATCGTGCGACACGTTGATGCTGGTAAAGCTCAGGTTACGCGGCCACGACATACCGATATCGACCCCGCGCTCGCGTTCCTGAGCGTCCTCGGAGCTCGGCTTGAAGGCACGCACCGTACCCTCGGCATCGGCGGCCCAAACCCAACCGTACGCGTCAAAGGTCGGGGCGGTCAGGTTCGCTCCCTGCCACACTCGGCGGGCGGTCCCCTGGTACACCGTGTACAGGCTGCCTGCATCATTCGCCAGGCAGGCAAACATATCGCCCGAGTAGCTCATCGCAGGGGCGCTCAGCTGGCTGACGCCGCGCAGGAGCATCTGCTCGCCCGAGGCACTCATGTAGTTATCTCGGGCCACCATCTGCCCGTTCGCGGTGATGGCCACGGTACGGTCGGGGACCGAAAGCGTCAGCGGTACGGGCGTGTACCCGTTCGGAGTCTGCTCGGGAATGAGGGTGCCGTTGTAGTACACCTCGGTCTTCTCCAGACCGGAGAAGTTGCTGAGCCCGTGAACAATCTGCTCGCGGATACGCGCCAGGTGAGAATCATCCAGACGCTCACCCGTCAGGCGCACCGTGGCGTCCTGGTTATTGGCGAGGTGTGCCTCATCCAGGGTCATGGAGTCGGTCAGGGCGGAGAAGGCGACACCCTTCAGGTAGGATGCAGGGCCGGACATCAACGTGCGCACCAAAAGTTCAAAGTAGTTCTCGATGTGCGGGAACCACCGGATATCGGGCACGGCGTAGCGGAAGGCTCGATCGTAAAAATACAGGCGGTAGGGACTAAACACCCGCTCAAATTCGCTGCCGTCAAGCCACAGCCCATCGGGGCAGGAGCTAATACGCCACTGGTTGTCTTCCTTGACCAGCTTGAAGTCCTGGGTCTCGGTCTGCGCCTCGGGGAAGGTGCTCGTCAGGCCCTGGCTGTTCACCGTAGCGGTCTGCTGGAAGCGCACGTGGTAGGTGCTCTCCGCCGAGTTAGATGAAGAGATTCCCTCGTCGGCCTGGGCTTGAATCGTGTTGCGGTACACGCGAGTCGTGCCGAGGGGGTTCCAATGCTGGCTATACGAGGAGCTCAGGTACTGGCGGGCCACAGCATAGTTCTCGATGCCGTCGACTCCCGCGCGAATAAAACCTTCAATGATGGCCTCTGGGGTAGCGCTGGCCAACGGGCCGGGCGCACGCGCCGGGGAGGTCTTCGAATCCTTCGCTCCCAGAGTGCTACTGTGCTGCGTCACGTGGTCATTCGAGGGAAGACCGGCACAGGAGCTGAGGAACGCCGCCAGAGAGGCGACACCCGCAGAGAGCGCAACGCGCCGAGAGAAAACAGCACCCTGGAGCATAGGGGTCAGACCTTCCTCTAGAACAGTGACGTTATGGCCGTCGCTCCCGTAGAAGTAACAGCGGAGTGAAAATATACGTTCCTCGATTGTACTGGCTAGGTACCTTGTGCACGCAATATGACGGGGCACATTGCGCGTGCGAATCATCCATGGATTCCCTTTGCTCGCCAGAAAAACATCGCGCCTCGTCGGGGTGGGAACACTCCCCCCCCCGAAAAAAGGCATGCCCTTGACGGTTTGGGTAAGGTTAGGAAGCTACCCTTCCTCACCCTCCGCGGTGTCCTTCTTCTGCCGCGGATCGATCGAGGGCAGGGTATCCTTTGCGATTGCGGGGCGGTTAGTCGATACTTCCGGTTCGCCGGTCGCAAGAACCGGGGACTCCCCGAGCGGAGCGCCGTGAACCAGCGGAAGGTTCATCGTAAAGCAGGCGCCGCGGCCCTTCTCGCCCCAGGCCTCAAGCGTGCCTCCGTGCAGGCGCACATCCTCAGCCGCAATCGACAGGCCCAAGCCGGTACCACCCAGGGTGCGCTTACGCGAAGTATCGGCACGCCAGAAACGGTTGAAGACCTGAACAGCTTCGTCCTCGGACAGGCCGATGCCGTGATCGCGCACGGCGATACCCAGGTTCGTGGCGTTCGCATCGACATACACATCAATCGGCCGGGATTCACCGTGCTCGATCGCGTTATACAGCAGGTTGCGCAACACACGCTCAATACGCACACGGTCCATATCGACCATGATGCTCTCGTGGTTCGTGTGCACGTTCAACTTCGTGTTCGTGCGCTCCAGGTGTGGCAGGGCCTCCTGCAGAATATTCGACAGCACCTGGATGAAGTCCTCGGTATCAATCGTCAGCATTGCGCTACCGGCGTCGAATCGCGAAATCTCGAGCAGGTCGGCCAGCATCGACTGGAAGCGGTCCACCTGACCGTGTAGAAGCTCCACGCTTCGCACCTGCATCGGGGTCATGTTCTCACGCGAGTCGTAAAGCAGCTCGGTGCCCAGACGCACCGTGGACAGCGGGGTGCGCAACTCGTGCGATACGTCCGATACGAAGCGCTGCTGCAGGGTCGACAGGCGCTCCAGCTGAACAATCTTCTCCTGCAGGGAATCGGCCATGCGGTTGAAGGAAATGCCCAAACGCGCGGCCTGGTCCTCACCCTTAACCGACACACGCTGGTCCAGGTCACCGGCGGCCAGACGCTCCGCCGTGATGGCGGTCTGCGTAATCGGGCGCACCACGAAGCGGGTCACGAGCCACACCACGGACAGCACCACGGTCAGCAGGGCGCAAAAACCGCCGAACAGCACGAAGTTAATGTGCGCAATCGTCGAGGACGAATCGGTCATGTCGTACACGGTGAACAGACCGTAGTTAGGATTCTGCGCGATAGAAACGTGCGTACCCACGATAAGCACGGGGTAGGTGCGTTCGCGGTTATTCTCAAACGTTGTAATAGTGGAGGTCTGCCAATACACGCCGTCCCTATCGCGAACGGTGTTCTTGAAATCCGTGGGGATGCTCGACGAATTCAGGGACTTATCGCTACTCTGCTCGGGGATAAAACCCTGCTTGCCTTGCCCCTCCAGCGGCACAAGAATCCAGCTACGTTTGCCGGATGCGCCGGCGTCCAAGATCGTCAGGGTACGGCTCACGTTACGACGAATCTCGCTGTCGCTTCGCATCTCGGAGGATTTCAGCACGCTCTGCACGTTACGGAAACCGCTGATCGACTCCTGGAGTGCCTGCGACTTCTGGTTCTCGAACAGGCTCGTTGCGATCTGGCTCGACAGGGACCAGCCCACCGCCAAGAAGCTCAGGAACATGAGCACGCCGGCGGTTGCCAATGCACGGAACTGAAGGGATTCACGCCAGAGCCTGCGCATCCGCTGCGGAATGTTTCGGCGCGGCTTGCGATTCTCCCGCGCCCGAGGGGTTCGGGTACGCGAAGAGGCGGAGGCAACCGCCTCCGCCGCCAAAGCGCCGTGCTTACGGCGCGACTTCGCAACAGACAATCAGGTTATCCCTTCGCCACTATGGTGAGAGTCGTCGTGTGTTCCCGCTTAGTTTGCGGAGGAACCAACCAGTTCGGTCGGAATCTTGTATCCGACACCGCGCACTGTCTGGATAAAGCGATCCGCGCCCAGCTCGTCGAACTTTGCACGCAAGCGCTGGACGTGCACATTCACCAGAGAATCGCTCACGTCGGTGTAACCCCAGACCATGTCCAGCAGCTCCTGACGGCTCAGGGCCTGGCCGGGGTGGCGCACCAGGGCCGCCAAAAGATCGAACTCCAGCGGAGTCATCGGGACCTCGGTGTCGTGGTACTTCACCGTGCGGCCGTCCATATCCATGACGATATCGCCAATCGACACGACCAGCTGGCGGCTCTCGCGCGGGCGCAGACGGGTGCGGATGCGAGCCAACAGCTCGGCGTGCTTAAACGGCTTGGCAATGTAGTCGTCGGCGCCGGCCTCCAGGCCCTTCACCACGTCTTCGGTATCGCTCTTGGCGGTCAGCATGATGATCGGCACGTTCGAGGAGCGGCGAATCTGCTGACACACCTCAATACCGTTCATTCCGGGAAGCATTAGGTCCAGAAGAACCAGGTCGGGAGTGGAGCGCATAAAGGTTTCAAAAGCGCGTGCACCATTCTCGCAAAAAACGGCGTTGAACCCCTCCTGTGCGAGCACAAGACCAATCATCTCCGCCAGGGCGTCATCATCATCAACCACCAGAATGGTGTGTGCGTCGCCTACGCTCACAGTACCTCCCTAAAGAATTGCCGAAATTACTTACACTAAAATGTCATTCCTCTAATCATACCCCGCACTCGCCCAGGGCTCGGGCGCACTCCGTCACTCGTGCCAGAGAAGCTGTCGCCTCTGTGAGGCTCAGCGAGGCATAGCCTCCGGCGGGCAGACGAGCGTCGTCGGGCATGAGGCCCACGGAACTCAGCTGATGGGCATCCAACCCCACCTCGCGCCACAGGTGGAAAAGGCGTCGTGCCTGGTGAGGCACCATTTCCTCGGTGACGACCGGCAGCCAGATGCGGGCCCCCGCATCCACTAGCTGGGCGATAGGCTCCCAAGAGCGCGGATCGCTCAGGGGCGGCACGTGCAGCGTTCCTGCCCCGCGCGGGCGGGAACGGTCGGGGTGCAGCATCAGGACGCAGGGCAGGGCTGGGTTGGCTGCAGCCTGCATGGTTTTGAACATCTCGAGCGCGTCCAGGCTCGGGGCGGGCTTAACACTCACCTTCGGCGCGCGCAACGGCTTCACCCCGGTGCCGTCGATATTCAGGATGACCTGCAGGTTCAGGTCGGCGCACCGCTCCGTCAGGCGCCGGTACGCCTCGCGATAGACGTGTGGTTCAATTGCCGGCAGGGTACGGAAGCCGCTCACGGTGGGGATAGAGCCCTCCAGCAGGCGCTGAAATTCTGGCTCGTCAAATTGCACGGCCAGCGGCGCGGTCGGGGCTTGCAGGGCCTCCCGCAGGAGAATAAACCAGCGTTCCATGCCCTCGAGGAAAGAATCCAGCAGATCGCGGCTCGCGCCGGCATCGCTCATCGCCCGTTCGCCACCGGGCAGGTACACCTGCGCGGCGAGGCTCAACGGGCCGGTGAGCTGAATCTTGTAGACGGGGCGGGTCGGGGCCTCTCCCCCGGTCTGCGTTGAGGTGCGGCGGCCCGAAGCGCGTGAGCCCACTCGGTCGGCCAGAAGATTGATATCCGAGAGCAGCCGGTCCTCGGCCAGGGCCGATTCGCGTGCACCGCGTCCGGTGCTGTGCACCATGCGCCAGCCGAAGGATGCACCATCAAAGGCGATTCCCTCGCAGATTGCCAGGGTGCGCGCGGTCGCGGTCCCCTTCCATCCGGTGGCCGGTAGCTGCGGCAGATAGGGCAGATGCGGAGACCCCAACTCCCCCTCGATGCGGGCCATCGCCTCCGCCAGGGAGGTTCCGGGGAAGGGCCCGATGCCGCTGGCGCGCACCAGAGGGCGCTCGGCGGCGAGGGCCGCGAGCTCCCGCTCGTCCAGCTCATCGCCCTCGGGGGCACGGTACTCGCCGGGCATCAGCAGGCGCTGAGGCGTCGGTTCCGGCGCGGGGCCTCGCCCGCCCCGGCGAGGGCTACTCTGCATGGTCGGCCGAGGCGGGGTTCTCGCCCTGCTCGGAGTCCTGCTTCTCAGCCGCGATACGAATGTGGTGACGAATCACCTCAGAAATGATGAAGTTCAGGAACTTCTCGGCGAACTCGGGGTCCAGGCTGGACTCCTTCGCCATAGCGCGCAGACGGGCAATCTGAGCTTCCTCGCGGCCGGGGTCGCCCGCCGGCAGATTGTGCTTAGCCTTGAGCAGACCCACGCGCTTCGTGGCCTGAAAGCGCTCCGCCAAAATGTGCACGAGGGCCGCATCGAAGTTGTCGATGGAGCGGCGCATCGCGAAAAGCTCCTCGTAGACCTCGGGCGCAACTTCATCGCCCATGGAGGTGGCGTGAGGGTCAAATTCGCAGGACGTGTGTTCGGCGGTCATCGGTTTCTCCTCAGATTGGTTGTGGTCTTCTGTGCGTTGCTGCTGCGGTGTGGTTGGGGCAAACCGCGAGAGTATTTACTGCTGTGCCTTATGCGCCCAGGGCTTCCTGAATATCCTCGCGGTTCAGGGAGTATGCGCGGGCAATCGTGGACTGGCCCAGCACGCGGGTGCCCTGGTAGAGCACCATGGTCTGGCCGGGAGCGACGCCCGAGAGCGGGTCCAGCAGGCGCACCACGGTCTCCAGGCGCAGCGCGCCCTCTTCTTCAGCTTCGGGGTCGGGTGCCCAGGTCAGGTACGCCTTGGCGCGCACCGGGTCGGCGTGGGCGCGCACCTGCGCGGTCACCTCAAACTCTTCGCTGCGAGCGCCAAGCCGCGCCGGTTCCTGCAGGAAGCTGGCCGCCTGATCCACCGGGACTCCCGCCCAGGTGGCGCGGATGCCGCGAATCTCGTCCACGGCCAGAAGCTCGCGGGAGCCGACAATCACCTCGTTCTCTTTGGGGCGTACCTCCAGCACGAAGCGGGGCTTGCCGTCGGGGGCGGGGCGGCCCAGCGCCAGGCCCTTACGCTGACCGACGGTGTAGGCCTGAGCGCCGGGGTGCTCGCCAAGCACCTGGCCGCTCGTGTCCTTGATGAGGCCCGGGCGCATCTGGATGTGCTCGCCGAGCCACGCGCGGGTGTCCCCCTCGGGGATGAAGCAGATGTCGTAGGAGTCAGGCTTCTTCGCCACGGAGAAGCCGCGCTCGGCGGCCTCGGCACGCACCTGTGCCTTCGAGGGGGTATCGGCCAGGGGGAACCAGGCGTGCTTGAGCTGCTCGTGGGTGAGCACGCCGAGCACGTAGGACTGGTCCTTGGCCCAGTCGGCGGCGCGATGCAGCTCACGGTTACCGTCCTCGTTCGTGATGACGCGGGCGTAATGGCCGGTCACCACGGCGTCGAAGCCGAGGGCGACGGCGCGTTCGAGCAGGGCCGCGAACTTGATCTTCTCGTTGCAGCGCATGCAGGGGTTGGGGGTTCGCCCGGCCTCGTATTCGGCGATGAAGTCGTCCACGACGTCTTCCTTGAAGCGTTCGGAGAAGTCCCAGACGAAGAAGGGGATGCCCAGCTGGGAGCAGACGCGGCGGGCGTCCATGGAGTCTTCGAGGGTGCAGCAGCCGCGGGAGCCGGTGCGCAGGGTGCCGGGCATGCGGGATAGGGCTAGGTGAACGCCGACTACTTCGTGTCCTGCTTCTACGGCGCGGGCTGCGGCGACTGCGGAGTCAACGCCGCCGCTCATAGCTGCCAGAATCTTCACTACGCTATTCCTCGTTTCCGTGGCCGAGCCTTTCCGCGCGTTGCGCGGCGGGGTGTTCGGCCGGTCCTGTGTTGGTGTCGTCTATACGCCGATGCTCTATCGGCTGCCTCGGATGCGCGGGTGCGCAGAGGCACGCGGGCCCGGGGCTGTAGCTACCTATTGTACGCAGGGCGACGCCCCGGTACCGGGCAGTGCCCCCTCAGCGAACCTCCGGTCCAGGGGTGAGGTTCGGGGCTTCGGGGTGTTTTGGGCGGTTCCGGGGCGTTCTATGCGGGGATGCTTAGTGCCAGCGGGATGCGTCCGGCAGCTGAGACGACAGCCCAGCCTTGGCGGCCTGGGTGTAGGCGGCGGGCAGGGCCGCGATGAGGCGCGCAATATCCGCGCCGGTGCTCGAGTGGCCGAGGGTGAAGCGCTGGGCGCTGCGGGCGGTGTCCTCGTCCATGCCCATGGCGATGAGCACGTGGGAGGGACGGGTCACCCCGGCGTTGCAGGCCGAGCCGGTGGAGCTGCTGATGCCCTGCATGTCCAGCAGGAAGAGCAGGGTGTCGCCCTCTGCGTTCTCGAAGGTGAAGTGCGCGTTGCCGGGCAGGCGCTTCTGGCCGGGGTACTCCTCGGTGAGCGGGTCCTCGCCGCTCAGGTGCGCCTGCGGAATGAGCGCGCTCACGGCGGCCACGAGTTCGTTGCGCAGCGCGGCGATGCGGGCCGATTCCTGGGGCAGGTGCTCAACCGCATGCGCGGCGGCTTCGGCGAAGCCCGCGATGGCGGGTGCGTCGATGGTGCCGGAACGCACGGAGCGTTCCTGACCGCCGCCGTGCAGGACGGGGGTCATCTGCACGGCGCGGGTGGCGACCAGTGCGCCGATGCCCATGGGGCCGCCAATCTTATGGCCGGAAATGGCGAGGGTGGTCGTGCCGCTGGCATGGAAGTCAATCGGTACAGCGCCAAAGGCCTGCACGGCGTCCGAGTGCATGGGAATTCCGTACTCGGCGGCGATAGCGGCAATCTCGGGGATGGGCTGCACGGTACCCACCTCGTTATTGGCCCACATGACGGTCACGAGCGCGACGTCCTCGGGGTTCTTCTCGATGAGCTCGCGGACCGTCTGCGGGTTCACGCGGCCGCGTTCGTCCACTGGAATCCATTCGATGTGCGCGCCCTCGGCCTTTTCAAGCCACTCGCAGGTGTCTTCCACGGCGTGGTGTTCGATGGAGGAGACGAGAATTCGGGTACGCCGAGCGTCTTCCTCGCGGCGCTTCCAGTAGATGCCCTTGACGGCGAGGTTGTCCGCCTCGGTGCCGCCCGAGGTGAAAATAACCTCGGCGGGGTCGGCGCCAATGGCGCGGGCTATGCGTTCGCGGGCGTACTCGACGGTGGCTCGGGCGTCTCGGCCCAGGGCGTGCAGTGAGGAGGGGTTGCCGCCCGCGCGCATCTGTTCGACCATCGCGTCGATGGCGGCGGGAAGCACCTCGGTGGTTGCCGCGTGGTCAAGGTAGACGCGGCCGTTCTGGCGGTTGGTTTCTGCGCTCATGTGTTCCTCCTGCTGGATGCGTGGCTGTTCACCTCGCTTATTTTATCGCGCTGCCTCTGGCCTCTTCTAGCAGCATTTGCCTGTGGGTAGGTCGGTGAGCGCTACTCAGCCGGGCTGTTCAAAGGCTACGCGGTACACTTAGGAGCGTGTTCAAGATTCTTTTCTATACCCCCGAGATTCCGGGTAATACCGGTAACGCCATCCGACTGGCCGCGATTACCGGTGCCGAATTGCATCTGGTGGAGCCGCTGGGTTTCAACTTCGATAACGCCCACCTGCGCCGCGCGGGCCTGGATTACCACGACCTGGCCGTGGTGACCGTCCACAAGACCCTCGAGGACGCCTGGCGAGCCCTCGAGCCGGAGCGCGTCTTCGCGTTCACCACCACGGCCTCGACCTCCTACGCGGATATCGAGTACCGTCCCGGAGACGTCCTCATGTTCGGCCCCGAGTCGGTGGGTCTGCCCGCCGAGGTACAGCGGGACGAGCACATTACCGAACGGGTTAAGATTCCCATGAAGCCTGGCCGCCGTTCCCTCAATCTGGCTAACTCCGCATCGATTGCCGTGTTTGAGGCCTGGCGCCAGAACGGATTTGAAGGAGGCGCCATCTAGCATGGCTACCGCACACCACGATTTGCCCGAGCACATGGTTCAGCAGATTCTGAGTTCTACCCCTCCCCTGGCCGAGCAGATTCGCCGGGATCCTGAGAATAAGGAGTACACCGAGCAGGGCTGGGAGCCGGTCTATTCGGCGTCACCTAGGGCACGCATCGTGGTGATTGGTCAGGCACCGGGGCGCGCCGCGCAGGAAAGCCGCATCCCGTGGAACGACCCGAGCGGTGAGAAGCTGCGCGAGTGGATGGGCGTGACAGACGAGCAGTTCTACAACCCCGAGCTCATTTCGCTGCTGCCGATGGATTTCTACTACCCCGGTAAGGGCGCGCACGGCGATAACCCACCGCGTAAGGATTTCGCGCCGAAGTGGCATCCGCAGCTACTGAATCTCATGCCTGACGTTCAGCTGATTCTGCTGGTGGGCGCGTACTCCCAGAAGTACTACCTGAACGGTAAGCGCGGTCCGAAGGCCGAACGTAACCTGACCGAGACGGTACGCGCGTGGGAGTCCTACCTTCCGAAGTTCCTGCCGCTCGTGCATCCTTCGCCCCTGAACTTTAGGTGGCAGGCGAAGAACCCCTGGTTTGAGCAGGAGGTCATCCCTGCACTGCAGAAACGCGTGGCAGAGATTCTCAAGAACGCCTAGCCCGCCTATTCTGCAGTATCGCTATAGTTTGCCTCGCTAATAAAGATGCTCCCACCCCAAGTACGGGGTGGGAGCATCTTTATTGTGCGCGTTATTTAGACTGACCGAGCAGTCCCAGCTAAGCGGATGCTTCTCAGCTACGCCGCATTGCTACTTCAGGGCTACTACTTCAGGAGCGAGGGGTTACTTCTGGCTGTCGGCGCTGCCCAGGGTCACGGTGATGTCCTTGGTCGTCCCGACGCGCTTAACCTTGAGCGTCATGTTCGAGCCGGCCGCCGCCGCACGCACCGTGCCGTTGAGCTCGTCGCTCTTCGTGATGGGGTGGCCGTCCGCCTCCACCACGATGTCGCCGGCACGCAAATCTGCCTTGGCTGCGGGGCTGCCGGAGGTCACGGAGCTAATCTCCACACCGCCGGAAATCAGCTTCGAGGAGCCGCTGCCGGTGTCGGCGGGGCTGTTCTTAACGTTCGCACCCAGGTAACCGTGGGTGGCCTTGCCGTTAGCGATGATTTCGGAGGAGATACGCTTGGCGTAGTTCGAAGTAATCGAGAAGGCCATACCGTCGGCGGTACCGCCGTCCTGGCTGGCCTGGCCCTGCGCGTTGATGCCGACCAGTTCTCCCTTGAGGTTGACAAGCGGGCCGCCGGAGTTACCGTGGTTGATGGGGGCGTCAGTCTGAACCATGGGGATGTAGTTCTGGCCCTTCTCATCGGCAGGCTGCACGCGGTTCGCGTTCGACACCACACCGGAGGTGACCGTGTCGGTACGGCTATAGGGCGCGCCGAGGGCCACCACGACCTCGCCCGAGACCAGCTTCGAAGAATCTCCCCAGGTGATGGGCTGCAGGTCAAGTCCGGAAGAGTTAATCTTCAGGACGGCCAGATCGGAGGCTTCATCGCGCCCCACGATTTTGGCGGTGCGCACCGTACCGTCGTTCAGGCGCACCTCGACGACGGAGGCTTCCCGGTTAGAGAAAACCACCACGTGGTTATTCGTCAGGATGTGTCCTTCCTTGTCCAGAACGACACCGCTGCCGCCGCCGGCACTACTCGACCCGTCAGATGCCACGATGCTAACGGTCGAGGGAAGAACCTTCTTCGCGGTCTCGGCGACGCCGGTAACAGTCGACGAGTTGCTGATATTGGAACTCACCGAACCGCGCGAGGAGGTCGAAGAGGAGGAACCGGCCGAGGCGGTGAAGGACCCGACGCCGGCGCCCACACCGCCACCCACGAGGGCCGCGAGCACGGCCGCGGTGAGAACAACTCCGCCGCCGTAACGCTTGCTCTTCTCCGGGGCGGGGGAAGCTGCCGTAGCGGTCGTGCGATACCCGTAGCCGTTCTGAGGGTATGCCTGCGAGTAGCCGTTTTGGGAGGTCTGGTACCCGGCCTGCTGATAACCCTGGTAATTGGGTTGCCCGTTTACGCTCTGCAGAGGCCGTGTCGCGTCGGAGGCGCCGTCGTTGCCGCCCTGGGACCATCCGGTGTTCTGAGTCATGGGTTTGTTCTCCTTGAAGTCTGCCCGTGCGTCGTTCGGGCGCAATATCTCTATCTACTGTAGAGGGTCTTTTGGGCCGTTCGATGCTTTTTCACTGTCGCTCAGCGTAGAGTTCCCTGGGAATTTTCTGAGTGTCGGCTTTTCCCCGCGCTACCCGCGAAGTGCCCGCAAATGAGAATCTAGCGAACGGCAATCTACACAGCGGTGCCCGCCTCTACGCACAGCTGAAGCACAGAGAAGACCCGTAGCGTGGAGGGCAGATGATAAACGAAGGAGGAACTCCAGTGACTGCAACCATAATCTTTTGCGCCATATTGGTTTGCTCAATCGGCATCGGTGCCGGTGTGGTGGCCTGCTGCTCAGGCATGATGTACCGCCGCCAGCAGGAGGAACAACTCCACGAGCGACACCAGAGCGCGGCCATCTCTAGATAGCGTTGGCCAAGACGACGGATAAGACTCTACCGTCGAACGAGTTTTCCGGTACGGGAGTTGAGAGACCCGTAACGGATGGGGGTGTATCCCCGAAAGTGTCCTTCGGCTCGGGTGAGGCCGAGCCGGGACATATGTGTTAAGTGATGAGTGACGAGGATGCGGTCCCCACCCCGAATACGGGTGGGGACCGATTCTTTGTTTGGGCTCGTACCTGCGTTAGCTCCGCGTCCCGGGCTCACCCGCTCCGCAGGATGGCTCGGGTATCGACTCTTAGTATGCGGCGGATTCACACGCTCCCGAGCACGGCGGGGCATGCTGGGCTATCGTAAAGACATGAGTACTTCCTGCGCCGCGTTCGCTCTTCTCGCCACGCTACCTTCGCTATCGGCGGCGGGCCCTGCACCCCTGTACACCCTCCTCGGGGGTGTACTCGCTATCACCCTTGTTGTTCTGCTGGTTAGCCTCCGTGCCCAGAAACGGCGGGGCAAAAACGACGCGCAGCAGAATCAGCAGATGTCGCCTCCGTACAGCCCGTACCCGGCGAGCACACCGCAGGCACCTCCCCATGCTCCGGGACAACCCCAGCACGGGTACCCTCCGCATGTTCAGCCTCCGCAGGCGCAGAACCAGCAGGGTCAGCCCGTCCGGGGTGCCGTCAGCTATCCGCAGCAGTACCTGCCGAATCCGCAGCCCTCGGGTGACCCGCAGGGTACCGCCCCGGCTAACGACGCACAGCAGAACCGTGTTGAGAGCACCGCGGCGAAGCAGGGGGTGCCCTCCCCGCTCGCTCCCCTGCAGGTGGAAAACCCCGCGGGCGCTCAAGACGCCGGTGTGCGCGAAGAATCCCGGTCGGAGGAGGCCGCCGTTCGGCAGGAAGCCACTCCCCCGAACGGAACGGCTCAGCAGGAAGAAACTACGCAGAAGGACGAGGCCGACCAGCCCAAGCCTACGCCTTCCGATCCTTTCTCTTTGAGCACCAACTTCAAGCTCATTCCCCCTCTAGAGAACGCGCAGCGCAGCCGCTACCCCATGGTGCTTTCCGTCAGTAAATCTGAGGATGAAGTCTTTACGCTGCCATCGATTAGCGGTGTGCCGCAGCATCTGCTGGTCGGCACGCAGGAGAATCATGTTCCACTGAATCAGCGTCAGCGCTGGGAGCAGGTCAGCATCCTGGAGAACTACCTCATGCGTGCGGTCATGAACCTGCAGACGCTGGAGCGCGCGCAGGTGTCCCCGCTGCACAGCTTCAAGGAGACTGCCCAGGCTGACCGCGCGGTGCTTGCCGCAGAGCTGGAAGAGACCATCCGGAAGTCTCGGCTGAAGCTGAGCGGGGCGCTGGAGTTTTATACGTCCCTGCCCCGTCTGGAGGATACCCCGGGCTCTTTCGCTTTTGCCCGTGACCACGCGCTCTCTTTGAGCGCCGCCGTCATTAGCCTGACCGAGGAGTGCTTTGAGCGTACCTTCCGTTGGCGCCTGCTGGAGGATACCCTCCCGGATTCTTTGAGCGACCGCCTGTACGCGGTGCGTTATCTGCGTGAGAGCGCACAGAAGCTGGCGGCTTTTGTAGAGCTGAGCGAATTTGATCGCGCTATGCAGCTTGCCGAGACCTGGAAAAAGACGGCCCGCAAGGATTCGAAGATCGATGAGGGCAAGGTCTGGAATGAGATGACCGAAGTCGCCTTTGACGTTCTACCCGAGTTGCGAGAGCGGGTGTTGAAGGGCGTGCAGTCCACGCTGGAGTTTAGCGAACTTTTCTACCGCACTGGCGAGGACGGTGTGCACCGTATGCTCCGCCCCGAACAGCTAAGCGAGTTTGAGCTCAAGGGCGTGCAGTCCACGTTGGAAGAACGCCTGGAGAAGGTGCGTCTTGAGCTTCAGAATGCGGAGTTCTGCGCCGCGGTCTTGAGCCTGCAGGCGAACGCCGTCATTGAGTTCCTGGAGGAGCTTCTGCAAGTTGAGCGGGACGGCGTTCTGACCGAGGTTGTGACCGATTTGCGGACGCTGGCTCGTGAATCGCCCGACCTTGCCGAGCAGCCTATCCAGACGTTGACGTTCAGCCGCGAACAGTACGTCCCGGATGGGGAGGATCTGCCGACCATTGGCGAGCGCATCCGTTGCCTCTCGAGTGTTCCCGAGGTTCTGGCGTTCGTGCACTACGAGGGACCGGTGCTTCTGACAGGCGTCTCGGATCCGTATAAGGCGTTTTCCGGGGAAGGCTCCTTCGAGGGTCTGCTTTCGGAGGAGAAGAGACTATCTTCCATGCCGCTGTCGGTGTTGCGCACCCATTCGCGGCTTCTGCAGCAGGTGCTTCGCCTGCAGAATCTGCGTTTGAAGCTGGCGTGGGTGAGTAGCTGTAGCGGCTACATGCCTTGGTCCCTGTTTGATCGTCATTTCGTTGGTCCCTCTGCCGCGGATGAGGATCTGAAGGAGCTGACCGAAAATATTGAGGCGCTCGCCGAGCTTCTGGAGGCTCGCGCTAGCTCCCGGGAGTATAGGGGTCGTGACGTGCCGGTCCCCCGCATCCTGTGGTCACAGATGCGCAAGCAGGCAGAACGCAGTTCTAGGTTGCTGAATTATGTGCAGTTCTTGGGTTGGATGTTCGCCTCGTCTTCGCGGGTTAAGGTAGTGAACGGCATAGCACAGAGCATCCACGATGTTGATGCCGCTGAGGTAGTGGAGCACCTGATGAGCAATCTGAAGATTGCGCGCCGGCGCTAACTGGCTACATAACCGGTGGGCCGGGGTCTGGCGTGAGGCTGGACCCCGGCTTTCCTGTATAAACCCGGGGAGAAGGGCTAACGGTCAGCGACCAGAATTCCAACATTCGGATCATATTCGCTGAAGGCTTCGTACCATCAGGCCTTGGCCGCGGGGCAAGCTGCCGGGCTGTTAGCTGGGTCGGTTGCTGGGCCGCGATTACACTAATAGTGTGACCGGTGTTGAGGGTACGCAACGACCGCTACCTGCACGAACGAGCACATAAATACGTCACGATAACGGAGGAAATAGCATGACCGACCACGCCCCCGCGCGTTACTCTCGCAGCACCTGCTAGTGGGAGCCGTTAGCAATCATGCCCCTTGACCAGTATTCGTGGCAGCAACAGGTCAAAGCCCTCGAAAGCTACCTCACACGCGCTGTGCTGAACCTGCAGACGCTTGAGCGTGCGCAGGTTTCTCCCCTGCGCTCCCTAAAGCAGACGCCGAACGCGTCGAAGGAGCTTCTCGCGACCGAGCTGGAGCAGTCCATTGAGCAGAACCGCATGCGGCTCAGCGAAGCCCTGAAGTACTACGCTTCCCTCGCTAACCTCGAAGGAAAGCCGGATTCCTTTGCGTACGCCCGAGACCGTTCCCTCGCATTGGCGTCCTCAGTGGTGACGGAGACGGAGCGGTGCTTCGAGCGCACCCTCCGTTGGCGTCTGCTGGAGGGTACCCTGCCCGCCGATTTGAACGGCCGTCTCCATGCGGTGCGGTACCTGCGCGAGAGCGCGCAGAAGCTGGCAGCCTTTGTGGAGCGGAAAAATTACGATCTCGCGGTGGATCTCTCCCAGACCGTACTGGCTAACCGAGCTCAGCAGTATAAGGCGTCGAATGGCGGTGGGCTGGGTGAAAAGGATGAGAGCAGAAAGCTCTGGGATGCCACGATTCAATACGCTACGAATCTTCTTCCTGCTCTGCGCGAGCAAGCCCTGCAGCTATTTCAGTCCGTATTGAAGTTCACCGATCTGTTCTACCGCACCGGTCGGGACGGCATCACCAAATTTTTGCGCGTCGAAGATCTGAACGAGTTTGAGCTGACGGGTATGCAAGCCACTCTCGAGGAGAGTCTCGATGCGGCACGCCAACAGTTGCAGGACGCCGAGTTCCTCGCGGCCGTGCTAGAAATTCATGTGCGCGCGACCATCGAGGCGATGAACCTTATCCTCGCGCTTGAGGGTGAGGGAATCATCGAGGAGATGACCGCCGACCTTCGCCTGCTGGCTCAGCACGACCCAAAGACCGCGGAACAGCCAATCATGATTCCCAGCCATATAGAGGATTGGGATCATCCCGGTCCCTATTCCCTTATCACAATCGGGAAGCGCATCCAATCGCTAACGGGGTTCCCCGATATCATCCGTTTCCTGCACTACGAGGGGAAGCTCTTGCTTGCAAATCCCGGCTCCGCGTCCCCGGCTCGTCCCGAGCAGATTCCCCTCCCCCTGCTGCGGGCTCACGTACGTCTACTCCGCCAGACGGTACGTCTACATACCGTGCAGAGGCAACTGACCTGGCTCGTCACGTGCGATGGGTACCTTCCTCTTTCTCTCATCGAACGCACCGCTTGTGGCCCGTGCGCAGACGATACCGAGATCGTTGGGGCGCTTCACACCGTTGAGGCGCTGGAAGACCTCATCGAGGCTCGCGAGTCTTCCCGTCCCGTTGCGGAGGGTGTTTTCCCCTCGCTCCGCGACGCGTGGGAGCAGGCTCAGGAACTCATCCGTGATGGTGAGAGAAGGCTGAGCACCGCTAAGATGCGGGGCTCTTCCTGCGCCCCCGTATCAACGGTGAGCGTCTCCGACGGAAAGGTGGGTACCGTATACGGCTCGGATGCTCGGGGCGTCCCGCTTTGCCTTCTTATGAATCGCAAGCAGGCAAGGGATTCTCACCGCTAACAGTCAAAGTAAACGATCAGTAAACAGAGTTCCAATATTCGGGTCATATTCGCTGAAGGCTTCGTATCATCAGGCCTTGGCCGCTGGGCCGCGGTTACACTAATAGTGTGACCGGTGTTGAGGGTACGCAACGACCGCTACCTGCACGAACGAGCACATAAATACGTCACGATAACGGAGGAAATAGCATGACCGACCACGCCCCCGCGCGCTACTCTCGCAACCAGCGCCCGCGCCTACGCACCGTAGTGGGTGCCACAGCGCTGGCAGCAGGTCTGTCCTTCGCCCCCGTCGTGGCTCCGGCCGGTTCGGCGTTCTTTACCGCCGCCGGCCCCTCGGCCGCGCAGGCCGCTGACCCCATGCAGATTACCGGTACCCGCATCTACGACACCACGAATTCCCTGGGCAATACCTCCACACTGAGTTCCAAGATTTCGGCTCTGTCGAAGAAGCACAACGTGGACCTGCACGTGGTGACCATCGATAAGTTTGAGAACCCCTCGGGTTCCCAGGCGTGGACCAAGGCCCTGGCTACGAAGAACAACTGGGGCTCGGCCGACGTGGTGCTGGTGATTGCCACCGAAAGCCGCCAGGCGTATTTCCTGGCCGGTAGCACGAAGACTCTGTCGAGCGATCAGCAGACGAAGGTGTACCAGAACTACATCAAGCCGAAGCTGCAGAACAGCGATTACTCCGGCGCGGCGTTGGCCGCGGTCGAGGGTATCGAGGCTCAGAAGGGCGGTAGCTCTTCGAGCGTGGTGACCGGTGTGCTGGGAGTCGGTGCGGTGGCTGCCGTTGGTGGTGGCGTGTACGCGGCTCGTCGCCGTAAGCGCCGCAAAAACGCCCCGCAGCAGAACACCTATAACGCTCCCCGCCCGGTTCCGCGTCCGCAGGTCCCGGAGATTCCCCTGGAAGAGCTGCGCACCCGCGCCGGTAGCGCCCTGTTGCAGGCCGACACCACGATGAGTCGCGCCAAGCAGGAGCTGGAGTTTGCGCGCGCCCAGTACGGCGATCAGCAGGTCGCCCGTTTCGAGGAGGAAATCGCCCGCGCCGAAGAACTGATGCGCCGTTCCTTCCAGCGCCAGCAGCTGCTGACCGATAGTATTCCCGATACTGAGGCGGAGCAGCGCGCCTGGTTGAGTGAGATTATCGATAACTCCCAGGCCGTGGCCCGCATCTCGCAGGAGCAGGACGCTCAGCTGGCCCAGATGCGCGACCTTGAGCGGCAGGCGCCCCAGGCCATCGCTGCGCTGAACGAGCGCCTCCCGCAGGTGCGTAGCACGGTGGCGGAGTGCTCCGCCCGCTACGCCCAGATGAAGGAACGCTACCTGCCCTCGGCTCTGGAGCCCATCTCGAAGACCCCCGCTCTGCTGGAATCGAACTTGGCTCTGTGCACCGATGAGCTTCAGAAGGCACAGCAGCTGGTGGATACCAACCGAGCCGAGGCCGTTGCGCACCTGCGCTCTGCCGAGGAAGCCTCGGCACAAATTCTCACGCTGTCCAATGCGGTGACGAACCGCAACAACGAGCTCAACGCGGCTCAGGAGGCTTTGAGTACCGACCTGCTGAGTATTCAGCGCGACGTGGCCGAGGCCAAGAGCCTGGCCATGTCGCAGGGCCGTTCCGACCTGGCCGCCGTAGCTGCCGGTATGGAAGCGGTCCTCGGACAGGTGACGCAGAGCTCCACCGCCCGCCCGAACGACCCGCTGGCCCTGGCCAATCAGCTGCGTCAGCTCTCGAGCGAGCTGGACAAGTCGATGACGGAAATGCGCGCCACCCGCGACCGTTCCCGCGCGGCAAGCCAGACTCTGGATCGTACCCTTCGCTCCGCGCACGCCGCGGTGACCGGTGCCCGCGGGTACATCGATAATCGTCGCGGCGCCGTGGGCCCCACGACCCTGACCGCGATCTCCGAAGCCGAACGTCACCTCATGAACGCCAACCGGATGCGTAACTCCAACCCGTTGGAGGCTCTGAACGAGGCCAACATGGCCCTTCAGCAGGCCAACGACGCGCAGAACCGCGCCGCCCGCGAGATGGGCCAGTTCTCCGAACGCTCCAGCGGTGGCGGCGGTAATAGCTGGGGTAGCGACCTCGCAAAGGGCCTGCTGCTGGGCGCCATCCTGAACACCCTGGGCTCCGGCTCAACCCACAGCTGGGGCAGCAGCTCCGGCGGCTCCTCCTCCGGCGGAGGCTGGAGCGGCGGCGGCTTCAGTGGCGGCGGTGGCGGCGACTGGGGTAGCGGCGGTGGCGACGGCGGTAGCTTCTAGTTCACCCAATTCACCCAAAGTTTAGATTGAGGTCATCGGGCGTGCATGGTTTTCACAGCCCACGCCCAGAAACCTCTCACATAATAAGTTGTACGGGCACGGCTCACGAGGAGCGTGGCGCTCCCCCGCAGCCCGTTGAACAGAAAGTAGGAAATCATGGCTAAGCAGACTATCTTCGGTCGAATCGCACAGCTGGCGAAGGCAAACATCAACGCCCTGCTCGACGCTGCCGAGGACCCGCAGAAGATGCTGGACCAGATGGTTCGCGACTACACCAACAGCATCCGTGAGGCAGAGGCCGCCGTCGCCCAGACCATCGGCAACCTGCGACTGCTGGAGAAGGACCACGCAGAGGACCTCAAGGAGGCCCAGGAGTGGGGCGCCAAGGCTCTGGCCGCCTCCAACAAGGCAGATGAACTTCGCACCGCTGGTGACGCCGCCAACGCTGACAAGTTCGACAACCTCGCCAAGGTTGCCCTGGGCAAGCAGATGCAGGCTGAGAAGGCTGCGCAGGCTCTCGAGCCCCAGCTGGCTTCCCAGACCCAGGTCGTGAACCAGCTCAAGGACGGCCTGGACAAGATGCGTACCAAGCTCGACGAACTGAAGTACAAGCGCGACGAACTGACCTCGCGTCAGAAGACCGCCACCGCTCAGAGCCAGGTCAACGACGCTCTGAAGGCCTTCGACGTGATGGACCCGACCAGCGAAATCTACCGTTTCGAAGAGAAGGTTCGCCGCGAAGAGGCACGCGTCATCGGTCAGCAGGAGCTGGCATCCTCCTCGCTGGACGCACAGTTCAACACCCTGGAGGAGATGGGTCGCCAGAACGAGCTCGACGCCCGCCTGGCCGAGCTGAAGGCAAAGCAGACCCCGGCTATCGGTGGTGACACCCCCACCCAGACCCTCTAATCCGGTAGCGCGCCGATAGGCGTCTCCCTGTAGGTCACATACAAGAACCGCCCCGCTCCTGAAAAGGAGCGGGGCGGTTCTTTATGCTTTAGGAGCCGTACGCCTTAGTTAGCGTAGATGTACAGGTAGCCTGCCATAGCGTCGCGGGTGATGGCTGCCGAAGAGGTCGAGCCGGTACCGATGCCGTTCGAGGCGGCCCAGGCCAGGGCCTGCGATGCGTAGCCGCCCTGATTCTGCGCCGGGGAGCCGGCGGCACGGTACATGAACTCGGCCATGGTGGACTCGGTGACGGCCTCCAGGGGACGGAAGTCGCTGCCGGTGATACCCTGCTGGCTCAGCCAGAAAATCTCCTTGTACGCGGGGTGGTTCACCGGAACGTCGCTGAACGGCGAAACAGCCGGTGCGTTCACTGCGGGGCGACCAGCCACGCGGTACAGGTAAGTTGCCAGCTGTGCACGGTTGACCGATGCGTTCGGGCGGAAGGTACCGTCCGCGAAGCCGAGCATGATGCGGTGATCAGAGTTCCAGCTGATCTCGTTGTAGTTCGGGTTCGAGTCGGACAGGTCGCTGTAGCCCAGCGCCGGGGTCTTACCCGCGAAGTCCAGGGAGGACGCCAGGATGTGCGGCAGGTCGTAGTCGTGGTGGCTGAAGCCGTCAATCAGCTTCACACGGGCGTCAGAGAAGCCTGCGCCCAGGTATGCGTTGTAGCCGGACTCGACGGCGCCTCGTGCGCTCCAGGTGACGGGGTTGGTGTTACCGGAGGTGTCGTTCGCGCCAACCCACCAGTACATCGGGGATGCCTTGGTGGTTGCGTCGGCATCCACGGAGCCGTCCGAGTCACCGCCGGCGACCATGATGGAGCCGCCACCCTGACGCCAGGAGGTGTTGTGGTCGGTCAGCTCGTAGGTGATGAACTCAGCGCCACCGGAGTAACCCATGGTCCACACCTGGGAAGCGTCCAGGTTGTTCTCGCTCACGAAGGACTTCGCGAAGGAGCGGAAGAACTCGCCGTTAGCGTCCATGTCTTCCCACCAGGTGATGCCGTCGCCGGACGCGTTAGTGTCCGGGGAGATGACCGGCACAAAGACCATGTTGCGGGCGTTCGCAATCTTGCCCATTGCCGCGAGCATACCCTCGTCGGGGGTGTAGACCTTGGACTCGTTACGCTGCCAGTAGTCACCGTCGAAGTAGAAGACCACGCCAACGGGCTTGGAGTAGTCCAGGTTGTTCGCGTACACGTGGTACTGCGAGGTGGTGCCGGCCGGGGAGGTGTAGCTCTGGTAGGTTGCGGAGCTCATGGTGCGGGCACGCTGGGTGCTCTGCTGCTTCTGCTCGGTCTTCTGCTCGGCCTTGGGTGCGGCGGTTGCCTTACCCTTGGTGAGCGAGTTGCTCAGGATTTGGGAGAAGTTGTAGTCGAAGTGGCCCGAGCCGTTCAGAACGGTCGCGGAAGCGTTGGTGTAGCCAGCGTTGCGGTAGGCGTTGTAGCCGCCCTCAACGGCGCCGCGGGCGCTCCAGGTCTGCGGGTAGGTCTCACCGGTGCCGTCGTTCGAGTTTGCGTACCAGAACATGGGCTGGGACTTCAGCGCTGCGGAGGGGGTGCCCTCATCCAGGCCACCGCCAGCGACCATGATGGAGCCACCGCCATTGCGCCAGGTCTGGGGCTTGGTGTTCAGCTCGTAGGTGATGAACTCGGCGCCACCGGAGTAGCCCATGGTCCACACGTTGGAGGAGTCCACGCCGTTAGCCGCGATGAAGGAGGAAGCGAAGGAACGGAAGAACTCGCCGTTACGCTCCATGTCTTCCCACCAGCTCACGCCAGCATCGTAACGGTTGGTGTCCGGGGAGATGACGGGCACGAAGAGCATGTTCTGTGCAGCGGCGGAGGCAGCCATCTGAGCCAGTTCACCGGAGGGGTCGTAGACCTTGGACTGGTCGTTGCGCCAGTAGTCGCCGTCGAAGTAGAAGACCACGCCAACGGGCTTGGAGAAGTCCACGCCCTCAGCGTAGACGTGGTACTGCGAGGTGGTACCAGCCGGGGAGGTGTAGGACAGGAAAGCCTGGTTGGTGCGGGTTGCGGGAACGGTGCTGCCGGCAACGGTAGACTGTGCCGCCTGAGCGGTCTGGGTAGCCTGTGCCGAGGGGGTGGTCTGTGCAGCCTGTGCGGTCTGCGCAGACTGGAAGGTTGCGGGAGTGGCCTGCTCGGTCTGTGCTGCCTGAGTTGCCTGTGCGGTGTAGGTCTGCTGGATGGGCTGGACCTGGTTGGTTGCGGGAGCCTCAGCCTGCTGGCGAACCTGCACAGCCACCTGCGAAAGAGTGGACTGGGCGGTCGCGGTAAAGAGCGAGCCCTGAGGTGCGCCGCCGGGGATGTCCTGCACGACGGGAGCGAACGCGGATGCGGGAGACAGCAGGGTGCTACCAAGCACGGTGGGAACGGCAATAGCCGCGAGAGAGCCTGCCTTAACGGTGCGGGGGCGAAGTGCCATGGGTGTTGTCCTCGTTGTTGGTGTTTCTGGGGCGGGGACGCCCGTCAGTAGTTGAGTGATAGGTGGTCTATAGGTGAGAGTCCCATAGTCGGTCGGCCTGCGGTTTTGGCGCCACTTTGGTTTATCCATCACCATCCCGTGCTCGTGGCGGGGATGTCCTCATGCGATGGTTTGTGCGGGGTCAGTCCGATGACCTGCGCGGCGGACCACGGTAACCACGTACTCAAAGCTACCAGGTCAAAAAGCCTTTTCTAACGGTTTTTTGGAGCATTTTTACCCCCTCGCAAAATACTAACCCTAAGCCTGAACTTTTTCTAAGGTTTAAGTTGAAAATGATATGGGTTCAACCGACGATTGAATGAGGGGTTTTGCCTTGATTTTTCGCGGTGTTTGAGCGTTTTTTGAACTCTATTTAAAAACATTCACTCCAGACTTTAGAGTTTTATTGTGAGGACAATCACTTTCCGAGTGAATTTTTGCGGTTTTTAACCATTTTTGCACCAAAATCCGCGGATTTCCGGGGTAAATCGACTGATTTCTCAACCGGGAATATAGAGAACCTATCGCATATTCCGGTTCTGGCATGAGGTAAAAATGTCCTTTCGGGGAGTTCATAGCAGCTCACCGGTCCCCATGCACACGATTCCGAGTGCCTCGACAAGGAGGCATTTTGACTCCTTCGAACTCCTTCGAGGAGCCACCCCGAAGCCCCAATTTCTCCCCACCGTCGATCCGATCACCGCTGGTCCGACTGGCAAACTCAGAGAATTTGGAAAGAGGAGAAGAGAATCTGGAGGGAGAAGAGCGGGACACACTGGACCGATCAACGAGCACGGGGATAAGGGCCAGCAAGACACCCATCTGCGACCACGAGATTGCGGGACGAACTAGAGACGGTAGGACTCCCAGAGACAGTCGGAGAGCCCCTGCCAGACGCCTATGTCGAGGTAACTGCGCCGAGGCGGTTTGCGTCAAGATGAATTGTGCCAAGAGACTATACCGAGATAGCCGCATCGGGTACGGCACCGGGCGCAAACCATTGCGCACAGCGCAGACCCCTCCGGTTAGCCGAGCCGGGTTCGATACAGGGGGCAAACCATCGCGTGCAACACACCCTCTCCCCCGCTCAGCCAGGTCACGCTCTGCCATATCGGAACTCAATCAAATCGGGGCCGTATAGCCGGCATCCGACCGGCCAGTGCCCGAACATTCAGGGGGGCCAGAGTAAAGAACCGTACGGTCATAGCTAGAATCGACAGCGCAGCCGATTCCGGGCATAAAAAAACTCCCGATAGCTAAGCTATCGGGAGTTATCCGTTGCGGGGACAGGATTTGAACCTGCGACCTCCGGGTTATGAGCCCGGCGAGCTACCGAACTGCTCCACCCCGCGGCGACTCATATAACTATACAGACCTCGGGGAACCTTCGCAAATTAAAGACATAATTTGTGGCGAATTGCACATTACGGGGTCTCTGACGCCCTCGGCAAGTCCCGCATCGCCGCTCAGAGCGCTCCGAGCCAAATGGGTGAGTACAGGCAGACGTCACGGTTGCAGAGAACGAACGAGACGCATAAGGTGGGGCCTCTCCCCCCGTGTGGAGGAGAGGCCCCACCTCATGCGCGTTTGAAGGCTCCGGGCACGCTCAGCGGCCCGAGGAACTGCTCGCCAAGGCCTCCGGCCTAGCGAGAGGCACTAGCCGAAGCACTTGCAGAAGCACTTGCGGATGCGTTCGACGACGCGTTAGCCGAGGGGCTGGCCGCCGCGGAGGCAGAGGCGCTCGGAGTTGCCGAGCCCTTGTTCTGCGCTTCCTCGGCCGCCAGGGCCTTCTTCACGGCCGCCTCCAGACGCTTCTGGGCCTCACCGTAGGCAGCCCAGTCGCCCTTCTTCATTGCGGCATCGCTATCGCTCATAGCCTTCGAAGCGTCGTTCAGAGCCTGCTTCAGTTCGGAATCGTTCGAGCCCGACGAAGACGAGGAACCTGAAGAGGAACCAGAAGCCGAAGGAGCCGGCGAAGCCGTGGCCGAGCCGTCCAGCTTAGCGCCCGAGGAACCACCAAACACCTGGTTCAGGGCCTCCTCCAGGGTCGGGGCGAAGCCAACCTTATCGCCGAAGCTCACCAGCACTCGCTGCAGACGCGGGTACTTCGCGTCACCGCTGGACTGCACGTACACCGGCTGAACGTACAGCATGCCGCCGCCCACCGGCAGGGTCAGCATATTGCCGTTAATAACCTCGGAGGAACCGCGGCGCAGCAGGTTCAGCTGGTTCGAGACCTCGGCATCAGAGTTGAAGATATTCTGAGCCTGGCCCGGGCCGGGAACCACCGAAGAACGCGGCAACTCCAGCAGACGCAGCTTGCCGTAGTCGGCGCTACGCTCGCCATCCTTACCGGTACCGGCGTCGCCGTTAGCGGCCAGGAAGCCGTACATCACGTTACGAGAGTTCGAATCGCTCTGCTGAGGAATGAACGTCGTCGTCAGCGAGAAGTGCGCGCGCGAATCCCCGGGCATCTGCAGGGACAGGTAGTACGGCGAAATCGGCTGGTTACGATCATTGGTCGGGTCGTTCGGAATCGACCACACGTCATCGCCCGCGTAGAAGCTGTGAGCGTTCGTCACGTGGTACTTATTCAGCATGGTGCGCTGAATATTGAACATGTCGGTCGGGTAACGCACGTGGCTCATGAGCGAAGCGTTCATCTCGTGATAGCTCTTCACCGTGCCGGGGAAGACGCTCTGCCAAGCCTTGAGCACCGGATCTTCCTCATCCCAGGCGTACAGGGTCACCGAACCGTCGTAGGCGTCCACGGTGGCCTTCACCGAGTTACGGATGTAGTTCACCGACTTCGAGCGCTGAGCCCCCGCCGCGGTGGCGGAGTCCTGCGAACTGCCCTGCGCGTAGGGGAACTGGTCGCTCGTCGTGTAGGCGTCCACGATCCACTGCACGCGGTTATTCACGATCGCCGGGTACGGCTTGGAATCCACCGTCAAGTACGGGGCCACCTTGCGCACGCGGTCCAGCGGGTTGCGTTCGTACAGAATCTGCGAGCCGTCGCGCACCGCATCCGAGAGCAGAATGTCGGAAGACTGGAACTTAATCGCGTAGGACAGACGGGCCAGCAGCGAATCGACGCGGGGGCCGCCGTTACCCGAGAAGGTGTACTTCGCGTCGGAGGCTTTCGTCTCGTCAGCAGAGAGCGGACGGTCCAGCTCCAGGGTGTCGCCCCTACCGCCCACAATCGAGTACTCCGGCGAGCTCATGCCGAAGTAGATGCGCGGCTCGTAATCCTCGCTCAGGGTACCGGTCGCCTTAATGCCGGACTGCAAGAACTTGGGGTTACCCGCCGAATCCACCTGGTTACCGTACGCGGCAATCACGCCGTAGCCGTGGGTGTACACCACGTGGCGGTTGTACCAGGAATCGCCGTTGGTCTGCGTGGGGTTCAGCTCGCGGGCCGCCAGCACGGTGTCCTGCGTGGTGTTACCCACGGTGTAACGATCCACCGACAGCTGCGACTCGAAGCGGTAGTACGGACGGAACTGCTGCATCTGCGCGAACGCGGAGGAAACCACGTTCGGATCCAGCAGACGAATGTTCGCGATTGTCGCGCTCGAAGAGCTCAGGGCACCGGCGCGAGTGTCGATGGTCGCGTCGTACGGGGTGGTCTCAATCTTGTCCAGGCCGTAGGCGTAGCGGGTCGCATCAATATTGCGCTGAATAAACTGCGACTGCGCGCCCTGCTCGTTCGGAACCACCTGGAAACGCTGCACAACCCACGGGTACAGGCCACCGGCCACCAGCGATACGACCGCCAGCATCGCGGTACTAATCAGCGGCAGACGCCAGTGATTCTTCACCGCGGCAGCAATGAACATGAACGACACCAGCAACGCCGAAACCGCCAAAATGGCGCTCACGGGAATGGATGCGTTCACGTCCGTGTACATGGCGCCGGCCCAGCGTCCGGCCTGCTGCTGGGTGGACGAGTAACGGTCCAGCCAGAAGCTCACCGCGCGGGTCAGAACAAACACGACGGCAAGCACGGCCGCGTGGCGGCGGAAAGCGTGAGTCGTGGTCACGCCGCCCGGCTGCACCTTAATGCCGCCGTAGAAGTAGTGCATGAACAGGCCGGCCACCGCGGCGAGCGCCACGGAGGAGGTCACCAGCGACACCACCACGCGCAGGAAGGGCAGCACAAACACGAAGAAACCGTAGTCCAGGCCGAACTCCGGGTCGGTCTTGCCGAAAGACTGCTGGTTGAAGAAAAGGGCGACCGTGCTCCACTGCGACATCGTTGCCGAGGCAATAAACAGGCCCAGTAGCAGCGGAACCGCAATCAGCAAAAGCTTACGCGCCTTATCCACGCTCTCGTGGTAACGGCGCATGCTATCCTCGGCACGCTGCTGGCCGAACACGTCGCGGAGCATCTGCTCGGTCGCATCCGAGGCGCTCGTCGGGACGCTCTGGTTCGGGCCGGCCTCATCCTTCGCGTTCTGCTCGCGGGTGGCGGGCAGAACATCCGCGTGGCGGACCGCGTAGGTCATGGAGGCCCACAGCGGCAGGGCCACCACGAGGGCGGCCACAACGAACACCGCGGCCTTCAAAAGAATCTGGGTGGTGAAGACGGTGCTATAGCCCAGCTGATCAAACCACAGCCAGTCCGTGTACACCTGGGATAGTCCCACAAATGCGGCAATCAGAACCGCGACAACCACAATCGTCATCAGTAGAGGGCTGCGACGCTTCTTTGCTCGCTCCTTCTTCTGTGGGCGTGGGGTCTTATCGGTCGACTCAGACACAATTCCTCGCTCATCATTTCAAAATGTTCTTTACCTTAAGTATCGCAGAGGTTGGAGGAACGAACGTTGACATGACGTCAGAGGAGGGGTCGTTCGCCCGCTATCCCACTATTCGCACACACGCTCACCGGTCGCGAGGCGGTCACCACGCATAACGAAGGCCCCGGCCCGAGTGAGCCGGGGCCCGAAGCCTCCCGGAGGGAAGCGCCCGCGTTCGTCAGGGGTTGCACGTTAGAGCTACACGCTAGGATCCGCAGCGCGGCAGCGAATCATCGGGGGCGCCAGACTTAATGGCGCCCACGACCTGCACCGCCTCGTCCAGCGTCGAAACCGGGACCACCACCATCGTGCCACGCACCTGGCCTGCATGGTAATAGTTGAGCATCGAGGGGTCCTGCTCCTGCATCTTCAGGACCGAATCGCAATTCTCCTTGGGGGCCAGGAAGTAGCGCGCGCCGTAGCGGCCCGTTGCCAAAATCTTGTACTTGATGCCGCCAATCGCGCCAACGTTACCGTTCGCATCAATCGTGCCGGTGCCCGACACGTAGCTGCGGTAGGGGTCGCCGCCGGCATCCTCGTCTGCCAGCAGGGTGCCCTCGCTCAGCTTATCCACCGTGCCGAGGGCCAGCATCAGGCCCGCGCTCGGGCCGCCCACGCCGTCCAGGTTGTACTGCACCTGCGCCGGCAAATCGTAGCTCTGCTTCAGGCTGATGCCCACGACCCAGCGGTCGCCCTCGGCCGAACGCACCGGGTTCAGCGTCACCGTGCGTTGCTGGCCGTCGCGCTCAACCGTCACCTGAATCGGCGAGCCGTTCGAAGCGTTCACCGCCTGCGACACGTCTTTGAGGGTGGTAATCTGCTTGTCCCCCACCTTCAGGAGGCGGTCGCCGCTCTCCAGCACGCCCGCCGCGGGAGAACCCTCAACGGTCGTGTTCACCAGCACCTTCTCGGTCACCTGCATCTTCAGGTGACGCATGGCCGCGACCTTCGCCTGCGTCTGAGAATCGGCCATCTGCGCGCCGGTTTCGGCCGTGGCCGTCTCGTGGCTCACGTGCGGGTACAGGGCGTCGGTGGGCACTACGAGACTGCGGTTGCCGTCAAAAGCCAGCCACCCGTAGAAAGCCTCCGCGCCAGAGAGCTCAGTGTACGGGCCACCCGCCACCGACACCGTGGTCATATTGAGCTTGCCGTAGGTCTTATAGCTGGGGGCGCCCGAAACTTCGATGACGTCCTTATCCTGGTAGGTGCCGAGCACGTCAAAGAGCGGTCCGGGGCCCTCCTTCACGTACGAGCTGGGCAGGACAAACGCACCGGCCAGCAACGCGCAGGTCGCCACGGCGCTCACGGAACGCAGGTTGAAGCGGCGCTCGCGGCCACGCGATCCGCGCTTACGGCGATGAGCCGAGGACTCGGCGGAAGCCTTCGATGAGGACTTCTCGGATTCGGACGGTGAGGTGGGCTTAGTCATGTTTTCTAGACTACCGGATGATTGCCCTCATCAACACACCTTTTCTGGCCGGTCCCTCGGCTAGAGCTAAGGTCGGGGTCAAACCGGGTGAAGACCCGCTTGTGAGCCCTCAGCTGATTAAGGCGCATCCGAGGCGCCGACACGGGAAATTCACAGCAAAAATCGGTAGGCTGGACAGCGAGCGGGCCGGCTGTGCCCACCTTCGGATTAGGAAAGGTTTCAGATGTCTGATCACCACCACGGCGACGCTTCCAACGAGCGTGACCCCCTCGAAGAATTCATTAAGAAGATGCAGGAGCAGGGCTTCGACCCCTCCGCAGGGGCAACCGGCCAGGGCGGTAAGGGCGCCTCCTCCAACGCACAGAACCCCTTCGGCGCGCTCTTCGGTGAGGGCGGGCAGAACCCCTTCGGCATTAACATCGATCCCGAAGACCTCAAGAACATGGGCATGAGCTTCGACCCCGCTATGCTGCAGGGCATGTTCTCGCAGGTGCAGGCCATGTTTGCCGGCGCCTCCGACGAATCCAGCCCCAGCGGCGTGAACTGGACCAACGTCAAGAACCAGACCCGCCAGATGCTCGCCTCCATGGGCGAAGACCCGGCGGTTCCCGAAAACCTCAAGCGCGCCGTCGAGGACGCCGCAAACCTGGCCGACCTGTGGCTGGATGCGGTCACCTCCATCGAGCGTCACAACCTGCCCGTGCAGGCCTGGTCCAAGGCCGAGTGGGTTGAGGAGTCCTTCGATTGCTGGCGCGAAATGGTCGAGCCCGTGGCCGCCGAGGTCACCCAGGCCATGGTCATGCCCGGCCCCGCGGACGAGCTGCCCGAAGAAATCGCCGCCATCTTCAACAGCGGGTTCCTGAACAACGTCGGCGCTATGATTTTTGGCGCGCAGATGGCCCAGGCCCTCGCAAAGCTCGCCGGTCAGGTGTACTCCTCCACCGATGTGGGCTTCCCCCTCGCCCCCGGCCACTCCGCGCTACTGCCCAACGGCTACCAGCAGCTCGCGGACGACATCGAGGTGCCGCCGCAGGAGGTTCTGCTCTACCTGGCCGTTCGCGAGGCCGCGCTGATTCGCCTGCACAAGGCCAACCCCTGGCTGCGTGAGGACCTGGTCCAGCTCGTTGCCCGCTTCGCCCGCGGTATTCGCGTGGACATGAACCGTATGCAGGACGCCGCATCCCAGGTGGACATGAACGACCCCGAGGCCGTTCAGGAGGCCTTCGAGGGCGGCATGTTCAGCCCCCAGCGCACCGAGGACCAGGAGCTGGCCGTTCAGCGTCTCGAGGGTCTGCTCGCGCTCATCGAAGGTTGGGTATCCGTCGTCACCGAGGACGCGACCCGCAACCTGCCCAAGGCACCGCAGCTGACCGAAATCATGG
>ERZ772920.240-NODE-240-length-32452-cov-13.240238_pt1 | contig 32452 bp, 48 predicted proteins | sample MGYA00511469_ERZ772920 | MGnify/ENA primary metagenome ERZ772920 (study PRJEB29015, sample SAMEA2738069) | human oral metagenome | biome: human oral; feature: human-associated habitat; material: saliva | place: China | collected 2216 ... | reverse complement strand
GCAACAAAAGGCAACGGAGATATAGATATAGATATAGATATAGATATAGATAAGGAGCAAAAAGCTCAATCTGATGTCTATGATGAAATTATCAAATATCTAAATGACAAAACAGGATCTCATTTTAAACCTACTAGCAAATCCACTCAAAGATTAATTAATGGTCGTTTAAGTGAGAATTACTCAATAGATGATTTTAAACATGTTATTGATGTAAAGACTCTTGAGTGGAAGAATGATTCCAAAATGTCCAAGTATTTAACTCCAGATACATTGTTTAATGCAAGTAAGTTTGAAAAATACTTAAATCAGAAGATGCCTTCGAGTGCATCAACTCAACAGCAAGACGAAAGGTTAGGGTTTTAATGCATCAGGATTATGAAGTAGGTTCAACTAGTGAACCAAAAATATGTAATAAGCACGGATCCAAGATGATCACTGCAAAAGTTATGATTAATGGATCCCAGCAATTGCTTGAGATTTGTCCAAACTGCGAAAAAGAAGGAATCAATGAATTGCAGGAACACTTAAAGCAAGAAGCAGCTATCCAGTCCATTCTAGCGAATACATACAAAGTATTTGATCGTGAGAGCACATATTCCAAGGAATTGGAAGATAAAACACTTGATAATTACGATGCTGGAAATAAGTTGTGTGAGCGAGCTTTGAATTTTTCAAAAAGAATATTGCGAGACTTCCTAAAATTTGAAACAGGAAATGTAATCTTGAGCGGTCCTCCAGGGGTCGGAAAGAGCCATTTATCTATTGGAATAGCCAAAGCATTGAATGAAAAATTTAAAGAATGCAAGCAACCAAAGAGCGTGCTATTCATTTCAACTTCTGCGCTCTTTTCAAAAATTGAAGAAAGTTTCAATAATCGAGGAGATTTCACAGAAAGTTATGCCGTAAATCTACTGAGCAACGTTGATTTTCTTTTCTTTGATGATTTAGGGAAAGAGAGCAGTATGAGTGGAAACCTCAAAGAAGCAAATGAGTGGAGACAACGAGTACTGTTTAAAATCTTGGACAATCGTCAAACAACATTTTTTAACACAAACTTATCGAGCAACGATATTAAAACAATTTACAACAAGGCCCTTGCTGATCGAATCTTCAAAGGTGCCAGCAAACATATTTATAAATTCCCAGAGAATACAGAAAGCAGGAGATATTGATGGAAAACAAACAATTAAAAGATTTGATCACAAAAGTTCAGCGTTGGTTTTATGACCGAAATTTGCAAACGCAAGATCCAAACAAGCAATTTTTGAAATTGTATGAAGAGATCGGTGAACTATCACGAGGACTAGCAGAGAACGATGAGGAAGTTACAAAAGACAGCATTGGAGATGTTACCGTAGTATTGATCGGTTTGACATTGCAATTAGGCATCAAGACAGAAGAGATCTTTCCAGAAAATAATACATTCGTATTTTTAAACACAGCAAAGTCAGAAGATTATTTTGTAGTTATGATGGACCAATCATTGGCAGCATATTTTAACCGACAATCATACCAACTAAAAAATGTTGTTTATGAATTGATGCGAATTTCAGCATTGCTACATCATGACTTCGTTGAGTGCTTGAATATCGCTTATGAAGAAATCAAAGATCGAACAGGAAAACTAGTGGATGGTGTTTGGATTAAGGAGGAACGACTAAAATGACAGAAGAAATTTTAAATAACGGTTTTGACAAAGTAAATAAACCTAATCACTACTGTGGGGAATATGGTCTTGAATCAATTGACATTATTCGCAATTTTGCTGGAGGACCAAAAGAAGTCCGGGGATTTTACTGGGGAAATGTCATCAAGTATCTTTGCCGCTATCAAAAGAAAAATGGATTGGAAGATCTAAATAAGGCAAAGAAGTACTTAGACTGGCTTATCGCAGATTTGAAGCGTGAAGATCTCGAAAAGACAGCGATTGTTAAGCAGGAGTGAAAGTTATGAGACATTATACGAAAAACCAAATGGATCACTTTCGTCAGCAATTACAATTGTTGATTTTAGGGAAAGGTCTCACTCGCAAAGAACTCTCTAGAAATATTTATCGTGGTGAACAGACGATACAAGAATGGATCACTAAGGATGACATCAATCCTGATCATGTACAAGAATTGTGCGAGTATTTCGGTATTGAGGAAAAAACTTTGATGGGTGATCCGGAAATTCTTGCTGATTATAAGCTATATGATCGTGATAAGTATATCTGTACAGGGACTTTAAAAGAGCTAAGTAGAATTACTGGAAAGGACAGTGCATTACTTAAATATTACATCCACTTAAACGAGCAAGGAAGAAATGCAGGACATCTAAAACTAGAAAGGGTAATCGAAGATGAAACGTAAAATCGATTGGCTAATCACTAACTTGGTTTTATTGGCAGGAATTACATTAGTGATTGCTATCAATCTCAACTCCAGATTGGTTGAACAAGAAAAAACAATCAAGGATATGCAGTGGACCATTCAGGAGCATGAATTAAGTATTCAGCGGTTTGCTGAACAAAACACTGCACAAGAGGTAATCCTAAACAAATTAAATCGGGAGTACCAGGCGCAGGAACAAAAGAAAGCTGAAGCAGTTAAAGAAGCTGCTGAAATGAATAATGTTGGAGGATAATAATGATCAACAATGTGACCCTTATTGGTCGGTTAACAAGAGATGCAGAACTACGCTACACACCAAGCAACATTGCAACAGCTCAATTCAATGTTGCATGCAATCGAAATTTCAAAAATGCAAATGGTGAATATGATGCAGATTTTATCAACTGTGTGATGTGGAGAGAGCAAGCGGAAAGATTTTGCAATTGGACAAAAAAAGGAATGCTGGTTGGAATTACGGGAAGAATTCAGACTCGAAGCTATGAAGGAAATGACGGTAAGCGAGTATATGTTACTGAAGTTGTCGCAGAGAATTTCCAAGTTTTGGAAAAGCGTGACAACACTGCCAACCAGAACAGCATGACTGAACAGATGCCACCTAACTATGCCAATCCAATGGACATTGATGAAAGTGATTTGCCATTCTAAAAACAAAAGGAGAAAAACAATGAAAACTAACAAATTAACACTTTTGACAGTTGCGACTATTGCGACAGCTACATTTGGAATTAAGGGAGTAAATGCCGATGAGTCTGACCGAGGAAACATTACAGGAAATACAACAATTACAGTCGGAGCTGAAAATGCTCGAACTGAAAAAGAAGGGACTATTCCTTCAGAAGTACGAACTGAACACGAAGATTCTCAAATTGGAGAAGGCGATCCAACGGACACAGAAGCAACTAGAGGAGGAGATGGACTTCCGACAAATTTTGAAAAGAGCGGGAATGTGATCCAAGTGACCAATCCAAAAGTGGTGATCGAACAACCAGAAGGAAATGGCAGATACACTCCATTTAAGGTTAAGTATGAGGATATTAAAATCCCTGATAACATTGAGGTAAATGAGGGTGACAAGGTTACTTTTAACTTACCAGAAGAAGTGAAATTTCAAACCTCTTACGAGTTTGACGTGCATAACCCAGAGAATGCAGTTGTTGGTAAAGCTACAGCAGATGCCACTACTAACAAGGTGACAACTGTATTTAATGACTACTTTAAGAACCATCCTCTAAATAAGAGCATGAGTTTAGAATTAGATGCAAGCTGGACAGATAAAGTTGTCCCAGGAAAACCAGTAACAGCCAACTTTAACGGTACAGTGGTTACTGCTACTGTAGGATCAGAACAAGTGATTGGCAAAGATGAATTGATTGCCAAATGGGGAGAACAAGACAAAGAAGATCCTACGGTTATCAACTGGACAGCCCGTGTGAACTATGCTAAACGTGTGTTAAACTACGTGACAATCATTGATAAAATGAGTGAAAATCAAAAGTTGGTTGATAATTACTTTGAAATCAAGAATGTTGAAAGTTTAAATCCTTGGGTTGAAAAAGGATCAGCAATGGATCTCGTTAAGTCAATCAGTAAGTCAGATCATGGATTCACAATTAAAATGGATCGATTGGATCACATGATCTATCTTTACTACAAGACTAAACTTGTAAATGCTGTTAAGGATAGCACTAACCCTACTAACAAGATTGAGTTAAAAGCTGAGTCAGATGGAGCTATCTCAACTATGAAGATCCAGCTTGTAGGTGGCCGTGGTGATGCGGTAGGTGAAACGAAACCAGAACCAACATTCGAGATCCCCAAAGAGTCTCCGAAAGTGGAGATCCCGGAATTTGAAGGTGGAATCCCTGGCATTCCAGAAGTGAGAGAAAAACCGGAATACACAGAACCTATTGGAACTGTACCCGGTGATGCTCCAATTTTAGATAAACCAGAAATCAATATTGAGGATATTCCAATGATGCCACCAGCATCAATCCTTGAAAAACCAGAGCTTGTGATTGATGTTCCAGAGCCAAAACGCGAAGAACAAAAACCGGAACCTAAACAAGACAAGCCAAACACTCCAGCTTCGAAAACTGAAGACAAAAAGGAATCAGTGGAAGTGGTGAACCAGGGTGAAGTCAAACAAGATGAACCGGTTGAAACGTACAACGCACCAGCGGTATTGCCTGCGACTGGATCAGACCTTGGATTGTCACTTGTGGCCATTGGTATCTCGGTTGCAACGCTAGCATTCACTTTGAAGAAAAAGGAAAACTAATGTGAGGGGGATTATTCCCCCTTGGTTTTAAAAAAAGAGGAGAAGTTGAAAGATGGAATTATATAAATACTATGTTTTTTTCGGGGAATTTAAAAAAGTGAAATATTATGTTTTAGAAAAAGCTAAAACATTTGTAACTAAAGATGGTCGCAGGCGCTTTAAAAAGATGGATATTGAAACGATTGTAGATAGCGTTGGAGATGTGGCTTTTTTGACACTTTTTGACGATGACGAAAGAGCAAGTAAAGAATTGATGCGATTTTATAAGAATCAACAAAAGAGGTTAGAAGAAATCAACAAAAGAAGAATTAATGAAATTGATGAAAGAATAGCTTTGCTTCAACAGCAACCAAAAGCGGAAGTGGCTAAACCGTGGGACTGAGGGCCTTAGAGGTAGAACAGACATTTAAAAAAGGTGGAAACATGACTAAGCAGGAATTGATTGAAAATGTAAAAGGATTAACAATTATTTCAAAACAAATTTTAAACGTTAAACTTGTTGACCAGTATGATGTTATTAAACTTATCGAACAACTAGACGAACCGCAGAAAGTAACGATCCCACGATTTATTGCCGACTGGATCGTACAAGCAAAAGAAGATGGTTATAACATCGCTGGCGCGATCAACGAAGCACCAAAAGGCGAGGTCGATGATTGGCTTGAACTAGAGAATGTGGATATCTTTGCAGAAGCGTGGGTCAATGGCTACACAATCGAGAAAGAGAAGCGGTATTTTGTGAAGATGAAGGAACTTGAAACTGGCTTTAATCTTTTAAATCGACATAAAACAGAGAATTACTGGATCTTTTCAAGTAAAGACGAAAGTGTTACCTATCAAGTGTGTCACACTCGCAAAGAGCTTGAAGAAGATGGTTGGGGCTGGGTGTTTGATTGCCCAGGGGTGGAAGTAAAAGAGGTGTGATAGTTTATGGAAAATAGACAGGATAAACCTATTATGAATGCTTTGTTATATTTACTAAAAGTAGAGTCTGCTGTTCAGCAGATGATAAAACTTGGCGAAATAGATAGAGAATTGTTTGAGAAATATTATGATGAGGCAGAAGAATGAAACCAAAATTTAGAGCATGGCTTAAAGAAGAAAATAAAATGATCATAGTAGATACTATGAATTGGTTTGACGATGAATTTGAGTCTATCGGAGATGGTATTACTTTTCTCCGTGGGGCGGAAAAAATTGAACTCATGCAATCAACAGGTCTACTTGATAAAAATGGGAAAGAGGTCTTTGTCGGAGATATTATAAAATGTACCAGAGGATGTCCTCACGAAGTATATTTAGAAAAAGAATATGGTGGAAAATACATAGGAGGTATGCCTGCTGTATATCTGAAAGGTTTACTAGAGGGTTATGCATGGACAGGAGCCGAGGAAGTTATAGGCAATATCTACGAAAATCCAGAATTGTTGGAGGAAGAATAATGACAGTAGAACAGTTTCTTAAATCTTTATCATACCTTATGTGGACTTCATATTGGTCAGTAATTTTTTATAAGTTCTTTAAAAATAATAAGGATTGAGAGGAGCAAGGATGAAAAGAGTTTCAGTTACTTTAACAGATGACCTATTCATGCTCCTTGAAGCACTAAGAATGTATTATGGCTATAATTCAAGAGCTGAAGTTTTCAGAAAGGCTTTGGATGATTCACTTAGCAAGTGTTCATCAAGCACAGTATTTGATGCTTATGTATCAGGAGCTAGAGAAATAATGCGTGATATGGAGGGAGATCAATGAGTAGACCAAGAAGATATCCATATACTAAGAGTCAGTGGGAAGAGACAACGACGGCAGTTTATTCGTATAACAACGGAGAATATGAACTGTTTAGAGGTCTTGAAAACAAATTCACAGGAGAAAGAGTAGAGGTGAAATAATGGAAGAGATTATCATGGCTTCATTGCCAAATAAAGAATTAAATCGTTTGATTAAAATTGAAGTCGCAGTTGAGAATTTAATTGAGAATGGAGTTCTTGACGAAGATGTATTTAACCAGTATTTGAATGAAGCATAAGAGGAAGAGGTAGAAATATGATAAAAAAATTATTGATCACAGTTTTTGTTTGTTTGTCTTTTATAACACTGTCAGGGTGTGGAAATAAAGATATTATTGGAACAACTTTTACTTTCAAATACGCAAAAATCAGACTAGCTGACGGACGAATTGTCGAAGGTGAAGTGAAGCAATGGGCAAAATACGACAAACAAGATAGTATTCGTGTGACTTTAGAAAATGGCGAGGTATATTACACTCACTCAAGCAACGTAACACTGTATAACAAATAGATGGGAATTAACATGGACCTACAAAACTTTATCTATTTATTATTCGGCCTAGTCTGGCTCTCTGGTTTGATCTGGGCCAGTGTGATAGCGTTTAAAAACAGAAAGGAGAAATGATGAGTTTGGATAATGTACATATACCAATGCGAGCGAATAGAATTCTATCTATTGCCCAAATAAATGGCAAGCTAGAGATAGCTATACTTGGGGAAGAGTTTTTTGAAACAGATTCATACTTTGAAGATCTGCACGATGCAGTACTGCCATTTGACAATATAAGAGATTTAAAGCGTATTATTGATCATATCATCGATGTGGAGGACAATAAATGAGGGTATATGTTGTTAGGAAATACCATGGACGCTCAAGTTGGAGCGATCCTAAACATTCAGCAAAATACATTGAGAAAGAATTTGAAAACAGACATGACGCACTTGCTTACCGTGAGAGTTTAGGTTTACAAGGAATTGTGGAAGTCTACGTCAAAGAGGCAAATGAATGAATTTAAGAAGCAGATATGGATACTTAATTCTAGCATTAAAGCAGTATCCATTCGAAAAAGAAATCAAGGAACGAATCGAAGAAATTGAAGTACCTTGGAAACCAACAGATCCAAACACAGGAATCAAGAGTAATAAGGTAATGACTCCGAAAGCCCTGGCCGATATCATCAAAAAAGAATCGGATCCAGAACTGCATCGTCTCGAATTACTTCGAGAAGCAATCAGCACTATCAAAATTCTGACACCCGAAAAACAATGGGCTGCAATCAAAGAAGTATACATTGATGGAACTCTAACTGTGGAAGGAGCATCAATCAAATACTTGCACTGCAGTAAGTCTCTTGCCTACAAGGAAGTGATCGAGCCATTCTTTAGTAGGCTTGAAAAGAAAATCTATGAACTATCTGTGAACACTAAGATTAATATTAATTTGGAAAAAAGTTAAAAATACAGTCTAAAGTGTGGAAAAAATTTAAAAATAAGATGGTAAAATTATATCATCGGGTAAAACCGAACCGATGGATCCTTATGAAACGGGTTAGGAGTTAGCTCAGTTGGTAGAGCGGTCGGGTTATGACCGGCGTGTCACAGGTTCGAATCCTGTACTCCTAATATCAGTCAAGTCAGCACAAGCTGGCTTTTTATTTTACCTTGGAAGGAGGTGAGTCGATGAACATTGTGGACCCAATCAGGGATAAGGATGATATTCAAGCCATGAAGGAATATCTGCGAGAATGGAATGAGCGGAACTACTTGCTCTTTTTATTTGGAATCAATTCCGGATTGCGAGTAGGCGACATTCTTCGAATACGAGTAAAAGATGTTCAGGGTTGGCATATCAAGATAAAAGAGCAGAAGACTGGTAAGCAGAAACAGATCAAGATGACGAAGACTTTGAAAAAGGAAGTCAGAGAATATATCAAAGACATGCCACTACATTATTACTTGTTTCAAAGTCGCATCGGGAAAAACAAACCACTCGATAGAAGAACGGTGGACTGGATATTAAAGACGGCTGCTCTCGAATGTGGCATTGAAAATATCGGGACTCATTCGATGAGGAAAACATTCGGATATCATTACTACAAGAAATACAAAGACGTGGCAATGCTCATGGATCTATTTAATCACTCATCTCCTGCGATCACGCTGAGGTACATTGGAATTAGACAAGATCAACGAGATAAAGCCATGTCTAATTTTGATTTATAGTCATCAACTAGACACAATGAGTAAAACGCTAATTAGTTTTATTAGTTACCTGTTATTCATTTATTTTACTGGCTTTTTAAAGCTGGTGTGAATCAGACAGAATATAAGATATGTCTAATTCAAGAGAGAAAAACAAGTGAGTTTTCAGTAATAATATAATGAATTTCAGAAACAGATAGTTGAAAGTATGAAATGTTACAAGGGGTTTATATTGTTATGAAGAGTGAATTTGATATGAAGTTTATTGATGTAGTAGATGTTGAACTAGGAGTAGCAACACTCAGACCAAAAAAGAAATTTACATTTGAAAATAATTTCATTTCTTGTCGTGAGTGGAAAAAGAAGAGAGAAAAGTTTTTAAATAATCATGGTTCATCTAAAAAAACATGATAGCTACAAACACCAGAGCTGAACGAGCATTATTCTATGCATCGCAAGCTTGGAGAAGTTTAAGAAGACAAGCACTCGAACGAGATCACTATGAATGCGTTTGGTGCAAAGAAGAAGGAAAGGTAACGACAGACAATCTCGAAGTCGATCACATCAAGGAGCTAGAATATTATCCAGAGTTTGCTCTAGATATCGACAATCTTCGTACTCTGTGTAAAGAGTGCCATAACAAGCGACATCATCGCTTTCAATTTCGTAAATCATCCAAATTGCAGAATAAAAATTTTCGTTCAGACGAATGGTGGGGATGAAAATTTAAAATTTTGAAAAATTCAAAGACCCCCCGGTCGAAAAAAATCGAAAAAAATCGGTCTCTGGGAACCGGTGGGAGGGGTCGATTGTCCAAATACAAAGCACTATTTTTTAAGGGGGAGGGGGCTCATGGAAGAATACTCAGAAAAAAATATAAAAGAATTAGAAAACCAGTTACTTTCCAAAATCGGCAATTTCAGCACACGAAAGAAAGATGCAATTCAGTACGAGAAAGTTCATCGCTATCTCTATCTGGTCCGTCTACTGTATGAGTTGAAAGAACGCCTCAAACACGATGGATTAGTCATCACCGTCCACAACGGTCAACAAAGATTTCAGAAAGCGAACTCGTTGATCAAAGAAATCAACACAACCAGCAATCAGCTACTAGCAATTGAGCGATCATTTGATTTTGAAGTTGAAAATTCGCCAGTCGAGAAGAAACCGCCATCAGACGGAAGTGATCTATTGTGATTTCTCACCCTTTGATTGATGAATACATCGAACTTGCTGAATCAGGAAAAATCAAAGTCAACAAAGAACGCTCTCTCTTATTCAAAATCATCAAAGAAAAAATCTATCCAAGGGATGATTTATATTTTGACAATAATTTGATTGAAAAATATATCCAGTTCACTGAGAAGAATTTCTTCCCACTGGCCAAGTATCAAAAATTCATCACGCCATTTATTTTTCTTTTTCGGAAAGAGGATGGTGAACCTCAATTTGATGAAATATTGCTAACTCTTGCCCGTGGTGGAGGGAAGAATGGTTTTATGTCCAGTCGGGACGCATTCTTCATCAGTCCTCTCTATCCTGTCAGAGATTACGATGTGACTATCACAGCCAACTCTGAAAAACAAGGGAAAGTCTCATTCGAGGAAGTTTATGAAACTGTCCAGCGAAGAGGACTGGAAGACCATTACTATTTGACAAAGATGTCTATTACAGGCCGAGGAAATAACTCGGTCTTTTCTTATCGGACAAACAATCCGAAGACAATGGACTCAGCTCGTGATGGTTGTCTTGAATTTGATGAAATTCACCAGTTCGAGAATGATTCTGCGGTTAAAATCCAGCGGTCAGGACTTGGTAAGATTGCCCATGCTCGTACCTTCTATAACGGTACCAATGGGCATGTCCGTGAAGGGTTCTACGACAAGCTGATCGAGAAGTCGATGAAGATCTTGAATGGTGAACTTGATGAGTTTCGCTTATTCCCTTTTATCTGCAAGTTAGATGATCCGGAAGAAGTGGATGATATGAGCAACTGGCCAAAAGCGAATCCTATGCTTGACGAAACAACTCCCTACGCCAAACGTCTATTAGCTAGAACGAAAGCTGACTATGATGATTTGGAATTGGAACCATCAGGCAGACAGGAATTTATGACCAAGCGGATGAATCTGCCAGAAGCCGACATCGAAAAAGATGTGACTACTCGTGAAAAGTTAATGGCTGCATTGAGAAGCCCTGGCATAGATCTCTCAGGAAGATCTTGTGTCGCTGGTTTTGACTACGCAAGTATCAGAGACTTTGCCAGCGTTGGTCTGCTCTTTAAAAACGGTGATGAGTTTATCTGGAAGCAACACAGTTTTGCCAGAAAGCAATTCTTGGATATGTTTAAAATCAAGGCTCCAATCCGTGAATGGCAGGAGCAAGGGCTCTTTACTATCGTAGACGGTCCAAGTATAGATCCAAGATTACTAGTTGACAAATTGATTCAGTGGCGAAAGCTATACAATATCGAAATTGTCTGCGCAGATGGATTTAGAATGGACCTGCTGAAACCATTGCTGGAAGAAGCTGATTTTGAGTATGAATTTTTACGAAATCCAGGAGCGATACAGTCGAAGGTAGCTCCAATTATTGAGGACGGATTTGCGAACGAAAGATTCATTTTCGAAAACGACAAATCAATGCTCTGGTATACCGATAATACCTTTGTCAAAGAAGACAAAGACGGGAACAAGAGATTTTTGAAAAAGGAACCGTTGAGACGAAAGACTGACGGCTTCCATGCCTTTATTGCTGCTCTCTACAAGAGAGAAACTATTCAAGAGAGTACTGTTGGAGACTTTCTTGACGTGATCGAAGTTTGGGAATTTTAGAAAGGACAACAAAATGAACAAACGAATGAAGAAGAAACAACAACTTGAACGAAAGATTCAAGAACTTGAATGTGAGCTTGCAGTAGTAAGCAAAGAAAACATGGAATTGTTGGACAAGATTGGTTCAATCAGTGCTGGATTGAATACTTTGAGCCAGTCCGTGAAGCGACATGAAGATATTTGTGGTCAAAATGTCGAACAAACAAATAAAGAGTTTGAATCAATCAAGAAGGAATTGAAACGCTCTAAAAAATCTTTCTTCAAGCGATAAAAGAAAGATCCGGGTGGGTGGCAGGCATAAAAATTTAGAAAGGAGGAGGTGCCTTGGGATGGCTAAATTTATTCAAGCGAGAAGTTCCAGAACCGAGTTTTGAATTTGATGAGCTGGAGCGGATCTTTGGAAATCTACAACTAAAGAGTTTGTCAATTGATAAGGCTGCTGAGTTTGTGGCCCGCATCTTTGCCAGATCTGAGTTTAAATTCATCGATAATGGGAAAAAGAAGGCTACTGATTGGGATTATCTGCTAAATGTAAGGCCCAATAAGAACGAATCAGCTTCTGAGTTTTGGCAAAAGGCGGTTTATCGCTTGTTGACCAAGAATGAAGTACTGATTTTCTTGACGAATGATGATCAGTTATTGATTGCTGACTCGTACATTCGACAGAAATATGCTGTGTTCGATGACACATTCACATCTGTGAGTTGTCAAAACTATACTTTCCAGAAACCATTCAAGATGAATGAAGTCATTTTCTTGCAATACAACAACAATCGTCTTCAAGAATATTTCACTCAACTCTTCAATGACTATGAAAAACTACACACTCGACTGGTTGAAGCACTTGCACGGAATAATCAAATTCGTGGAGTACTCAGCACTAGAACGAATGCAAGTTTTGACGAATCAAAACGTGAAAAGATGCAACGATATGCTGACGGCCTCTTTAAATCATTTACAACCAAGACAGTAGCGATTGTCCCAGCTCAAGAAGGAATGGAATATTCTGAGCTGACCAACACTACAGGAACATCAAATCTATCCGTAGATGAGCTTAAAAAGCTCCGTAGGCAATTTGATGATGAGGTAGCCGATATATTAGGGATTCCCACTGCGTTGATGCATGGGGATATGGCTAATCTGGAAAATAGTCAGAAGATGTTTAATAGCTATTGCTACCAGTCACTTGTGAAAAAAATGAGCGATGGTCTGAACTTTGCTTTGCTCAGTAAAAGCGAGTATAAAAGCAACAAGCGCCTTGTCATTGTTGGCGAAGGGCAAAGAGATAAATTCTCGCTTGCTCAAAGTATTGACAAGCTAATTTCTTCAGGATCCATGCTTATCAATGAAGTCCGTGAGGAACTTGGTCTTGAAGCTGTACCGTGGGGCGACAAGCCTCTGATCACTAAGAACTATCAACTTGGTGAGGATGTAGAGAAGGGAGGTGAGAAAGAAGATGAAAGTGATTCCGATTAAGGGAACCATTGTGTCGAACAATGACAGTTGGATCTATGATTGGTTCGGCTGGGATTATACCGCTCCGAAGAATGTCGCACTTCCAGAAACTGGTGAGGACATCGAAGTCCATATCAACTCTGGCGGTGGTGATGTGTATGCCGGTAGTGAAATCTATACCGCTCTGCGGTCCTACTCAGGGAAAGTAGTTGTTAAGATCGTGGGCATTGCTGCAAGCGCAGCGAGCGTTATCGCAATGGCTGGTGATGTCGTAGAAATTAGCCCTACTGCTCAAATCATGATTCACAATGTGTCATCACGAGTTGACGGAGACCATAACACTCTACTTCATGAAGCTGGAGTACTTGAAGGCTTTAATAAATCAATTGCAAACGCTTATGTTGATAAGACTGGAAAAGCATTGGATGATTTATTGGATCTGATGGACAAGACTACCTGGTTCGATGCTGAATCAGCAGTAAATCAAGGATTTGCTGACAGAATCATGTTTGCTGGAGAAATTGCTCCTACGTTTGCTGCAAGCGAAACTCCAATGATCCCACATGATTTTATTGACAAGATGAAGTCAGCGATGACTCCTGATGTTGATAAAATTGCTGAGCTGGTAGCTAATAAGCTAGAAGCTCGACAAATTGAAAAAGAGACTTTTGAAAATAGTGAATTCGTGCAGAAAAAATTCAATATTCCAGAAAGTCTAGAAAATAACACAAACGAGGCTGTACCGAAAGGGTTCGGTCTTTTTGCATTTTAGAAAGGGAAAATACTAATGACAATGAAATTATCAAACAAATTCAATGAAATTCGTCAGAACTTTTTGAACGCTGTAACAAACGGTGCACCTCAAGAAGAACAAGCGAAACTCTACAATGAAATGATCGAGTCGATGACTAACGAAATGATGGAACAAGCTCGTCATGCTGCTCACGAGGAAGTTTCAGCGATGAATCCTTATGATGCTAAATTGACTGCTGAAGCTCGTGAATTCTTCAACGATATCGACAAGACTGCCCCTGTGGGAGTAGAAAAACTCTTCCCACAAGAAACAATCGACCGTATCTTTGATGATATGGTGAAATCTCGCCCACTTTTGCAACACCTTGGATTGCGGAACGCTGGCATCCGTCTTAAATTCCTCAAATCAACTCAAACAGGACAAGCCGTTTGGGGCAAGATCAACGGTGAAATTCAAGGTCAATTGAAACAAGCCTTCAACGAAGAAGAAGCTATTCAAAACAAGTTGACTGCATTTGTAGTCATTCCTAAAGATTCCGAAAAATTTGGCCCTGCTTGGTTGCAATCATTCGTTTCTGCTCAAATCACAGAAGCATTTGCTGCTGCTTTGGAAGCTGCTTTCTTGAATGGTGACGGAGACGGCAAACCTATCGGTCTTTCTCGTACCCTCACTGGAACTGCGGCTGGCAATAAAACAACTTTTGCAGAAAAAGAGGCCCAAACTGCGAACCTTACATTTGCTGACTCTGCAACCGTTGTCAAAGAGTTGACTGCTGTGTACAAACATCACTCTGTTAAGTCTGACGGAAATCCAGTTGCAGTTGAAGGAAATGTCGTTATGGTAGTCAACCCAGCTGATGCATGGGATGTCAAAAAACAATACACTTCCTTGAACGCTCAAGGAACGTATGTGACTGCAATGCCGTACAACTTGATCTTAGTTGAGTCAGTTGCTCAAACTGCTGGTAAAGTGACTACATTCGTCAAAGGTCGCTATGATGCATTCGTAGGTGGTGGAATCGAGTTTGGTCGCTTTACTGAGACTTATGCTCTCGAAGACTTGAACCTCTACACTGCTAAGCAATTCGCTTATGGTAAGGCTCACGATGAAAAGACTGCTGCTGTCTGGGTATTGAAAATTAAATAATAGGTGGTGACACCAAATGGAAGAAACAAAACAATTTCATCCGCTTCTAGGGACATTCAAGGAGCGGATGAAAATCTTTCATGATGCCGAAGACGGGAATCTTTCAAGGATGTTGACTTCATCCGAAAAAGCAATTCTTGACTTAACAGGAGCATTTGATTTGTCAGATTCTCGCACTGAAGAGCTTGTTTTGGAACGTGCAAGATATTTGTACAATGATCAAGTTGAGTTTTTCTTTGCAAATTTTCAAGGAGAACTCCTTGAATTATCACTTCAAAACCACCCAATAGGAGGAAAAGAGTGCTAGAAACAATCCAAGATTTCTTCGACTTAAAAGAAAATGTCGTTCGACACGTTGGAGACATTTTTAAAGTTGATGATGATCGAAAAAACGAATTGATGAAGAAATTACCTGATTTTGTTAAGGAATATGATTTAGTAGCTTCGAAAATTCCAAACGAAGATGTAGCTGTGGAAGATGAATAAGCCTGAGTTCAAATACCAGAAACCAGAAACCAATACAAGCGAATTAAGAACTCCAGTAGAGTTTTATAACTCGAAAGTACTTGAAGGATTAGATGGCAGGGATGTGAGCTTTGAAAAAGTATTTTACACATTCGCAAAAGTCTACTCACCAAGTTTAAAGGATATCGAAATTTCAACAGGTAAATCAATGACTGCAAAGATGACCTTGAAAATAAGAGACCCTTTAACAAGTTATCAACCTGATAATAAGCATTTTGTACAAGTGAATGATCACCGATTAGAAAATAAAAAATGGCAGATCATTGACGTTCGTCCCGATTATGACAACCGTGATTATTTAATTGTTGTTATTGGTGGATCAAATGAGTAGTGGCGCTACATTAAGAGGCTTCGATGAAGTCATCCGGAATTTAGAAGCAAAGCTCGGTGATGCGAAAGTGAGAAGATCTGCAAATAGAGCCTTGAAAGGCGCAGCAACTGAAACACTCGAAGACTTTCAAGTCGCTCTAGAAGTTTTTAGAAAGACCGGAGAAACAATTGAGAGCGCAACTGTCGGAAACGTAACGGGTGCTTTTGAAGGGGTGCCAATGGTTAAGCTTGGTTTTGGCGCTGGATCACGTTGGCGGTTGGAGCATTTGAACGAATTTGGATATGCCAAAAAGGCCCATCCAAGAGGATTCGGTGTTATCCGAAGATTTTCGGAAGCCAACAAAGAAAAATTTAAATATAGGTTAGCAACTAAATTGAAAGGAGAAGGGCTTGGATGATTAAAGACAAGATGTCAGAAATATATGATGCTCTGATGAGCGATGAAGAACTTTCTAAAATCACTATCAAATCATTTGAGCGTCCTGAAACCTTACCAACAAATCAGACGAGTATTGTTATTATCCCACTAGGGCCACCTACCCAAAGTGACCAGGGAAGTAATACAAGCTTTTCGAAAACATTTCTTTATCAAATCAACGTTGAATCGATTAACCGAATTGAATGCAAAAAACTGCAAAGGTTAGTCGAAAAGGTAATGGAATCACAAGGATTCTATCAAATTGCTGGGGGCCTAGATGAATGGATCCCTGAAATCAAACGCTATGCAGATGCTAGGACCTATAAAGGGAAGAGCAGACTGTATGACGATTATTAGAAAGGAAATTTAATATGACACAACAAAAACAAGGTACAGCGACAGTCGGTTTCAAAAGCTTGACAGTTCGCATTTTGGATGGGAACCAGACTCCGACCGAGGGAGAAAACCTCTTTATTATCCAAGGCAAAAAAGGGGAAGGTGCCACTCAAACCGCAAAAATCACTGGTCTTGCTGCTGATGCTATCAAATCATTCGGAAGCAATATTGCTTACTACGTAAACAATCGTGGGGTTGGAGATGTTAAGGTAGATCTCGGGCTCTTGGATATTCCAGTAGCGCTCTACGTTAAAGCTCTAGGTTACGAAGACGACGATGGTATTCTTGATTTCGGAGCTGACACAGTTTCAAAAGACGTTGCAATCTTGCTAGAATCAAATACTGCAGATGGCAGTGGAGCTTACTATGGTTTTTACAAAGGAAACCTGGCAATGGATGCTATTGACCTCAGTACGCTCAAAGAAAAAGCTGAGGAACTTGCTACTACAGATGTATCATTTGCTGCAGGCGCAAGCACTAACGAGCAAACCAAGAACAAGTACGGTACAATGTACTTTGGTAGCGATGAAACAAAAATCAAGAAATTGAAAGCAAAACTTGGTATGGCAGTAGCAGGATAATAATTGGGGCATTTAGCCCCTTTATTTATCTTTATATCGTTGTAAACCTTTACAATTATTGATATAATAAGTTGTGGAGGTTTTGCTATGAAAAATAAGAAAAATACAGTTTTAATAACATTAACAATTATGATCACTCTAGTTTCCATTGTACTTGCTATTATGCTCGTAAATTCCAACAACCAACTTTCTAAGACACACAAGGAATTGGAAAGCGTAAAGGAAGAGAAGGACAGAGCTGTGATGGTAAAAGACAAGCTTTCTACATACGTATCAAATGTAGATCACGATTTATTTCTTGAAGCAAATGATTTCGTTCTTGGGATGAATTCATTGAGTAGCCAAAAATTTGGGGACGGAGTTCTTTTTGACAAAACTCAAATCACAATCAACGAACCCAAAAAACAAACGTCTGGCATGCTGGCAATGGAGCATGATTCAAACAGCTTCATACCAGTTACAGTAACGCTAGCCATTACAAATAATGATTCTTCAAATATTGAAATGAATCCAGGTAAAATACTTGTAAGTGATGATAAAGGGAATTATCTTGCATACGATTCTGTCATTACTAATGACGACACTGTTGCAGTTCAATCCAAAAAAAGCGTTGTGATTAAAGCTGGAGGAAAGGCGACTATCGCAGTAGTATATGCTATGAACAAAGACAATTCCAATAATGATGTTAATAAAATTGAATTTTTAAATAAAATTTGGACAAGATGAAATAAGCACCATTCGGTGCTTTTTTAATTATAGAAAGGCAAACAATGTCAAAGATTACATTTACCATGAAGAACGAAGCTGGAGAAGATGTACTTTACTCTAGTAAAGAAATTACTACCCGTGATTATCGTGATTACCTCGTATTAAACGACTCGCTCACATCAGATAAGACAGAAGTTGAAAAATTGGACCAACAATTAGGCTTCATTGCGTCACTATTTGAAAATGTGACAGTAGAGCAATTACTAGAACATACTGATTTTGCAAAAATCATTGAAGTGTTCACGGAAATCTATGCTCATCTTGTGGGTGATGTGGACCCAAAGGGGAAAAAATAGATCCTCAAAACGCATTAAAACGTTTCTACAAATTCGTTAAGGAAGTTGCTGACGGACCATATAACATGAATGTCCATGATGTGATGGAATTAAGCTGGGAAGATCTGATAGGGATTATCGATCTTGATAAAGATCAAACTGAAAATGCGTCTTTAGATCTAGCTGACATTTTTGGAGAAATGGAAGCATAAAGCCTCTTTGGGCTTTTTTTGTTTGTAAAAGGAGGAAAAATGGCAGGTGGAACGCCACTAGGACAAATGTATATAGAACTAGGGCTGGACGTGTCAAAGTTCAATCCTAGCTTAACAAGTGCAAAGAACGCTGTGAAGTATTTCCAAAATAATGTCAAAGCGCTCGATAGCACATTGAAAAACAATGGTAAGAGTACTGAACTCCTCAAAGCAAAATACAAGTCTTTAGGACAGGCCATTGAAGCACAAAAGAAAGTACTCGATCAAATGAAGCAGAACTTCGACAAGCTCGATCCTGGATCTGCTAAATTTGACAAAGCCGCTGCTGATATTGAGCGAGAAAATGCAAAATTGTCAGCAATGGAAGGGCAACTTTATAAAGTCGAACAAGCCTTGAAAGCCGTAGGACGTGAAAATAGCTTCTTTGGCAAAATGGAAAACTTTGGGAAGAACCTTGTTAAAAGCGGAGACCACATCCAACAATTTGGGAAGAAAGTCTCTGACTTTGGAGGAACCTTAACCAAAGGGGTAACAGCACCATTACTTGCAAGTGCAGGATTTGCGGTTAAGGCTGCCGTAGATTATGAGTCAGCTTTTGCCGGAGTAAGAAAAACAGTTGACGCTACCGAGGGCGAATACAAGAAGATGTCAAATGCTATTCGGGAGGCATCTAAAACAATGCCAGCAAGCGCTGCAGACATCGCACGAGTAGCCGAATCGGCAGGTCAGTTAGGGATTAAGAAACAAAATATTGTTGATTTTTCTAAAACCATGATTGACCTTGGCGAGTCGACTAACATGACCGCAGATGAAGCCGCAACAGCAATGGCCCGTTTTGCAAATATCACTCAAATGCCTCAGTCTGAATTTAGACGATTGGGATCCACTATAGTCGATCTTGGTAATAATTTTGCAACGACAGAATCTGAAATCATGGAAATGGGCTTGCGATTAGCAGGTACAGGACACATGGTTGGATTGACAGAACCGCAAATCATGGGTATTGCTACCGCAATGAGTTCAGTAGGTATTAATGCTGAAGCAGGGGGAAGTTCATTCTCTCGTGTTTTGCAAAAAATCAACACAGAAGTACTCTCTGGTGGTAAAAAGCTAAAAGGCTTTGCACAAGTAGCTGGAATGAGCGCTAAAGACTTCGCTGCTGAATGGAAAAAAGATCCGCAATATGCGATTCTTGATTTTGTTTATGGTTTGGAGCAGATCAAAAAGAGTGGTGGAGATGTTACCAGCACTTTGAAAGCACTTGGCATTAAATCAACACAAGAAGTTGACACAATGCAACGTTTGGCAGGAGCTGGTGGATTGATGCATCAAGCATTAGTTAAAGCAAATGATGCATGGAAAGCAAATACGGCTCTTACTACTGAAGCTCAAAAACGCTATGAAACGACAGAATCTCAATTAAAAATCTTTAAAAACCAGATTACTGATTTGGCAATTGAATTTGGCGGACCGCTTCTGAAAGCGATGAACTCTGGCTTGCAGGCTGCAAAACCTTGGGTCCAAAAATTGGCGGACATGGCCAAGGCATTTAGCGAAATGAGCGAGTCTCAACAGCAAAATATCATTAAATGGGGGTTGCTTGCAGCAGGAGCAGGACCAGCCTTATCAATCCTTGGAAAAGGCATCGGAGTGATTGGAGGAATTACTAAAGGCATCGGTTTCCTTACTCAAGGAATCGGTAAAGTCGGTGGAGGGCTATCTGTTTTAGGCAAGACCTTCCAACTATTTAAACAAGGTAGTAGTCTTTCTTCTGCATTTAAAACAGCAACAACTGGTATCACTGCGACAAGCACGGCTGCAGAAGGTGCCGTAGCCTCAACTGGTCTATTGGCAAAAGGAATCGCACTGCTTGGCAACCCTGTTACTTGGGGAGTACTAATCGGTGGAGTCGCTGTTGGTTTGATTGCTGCAGTAGCCAAAGAAATGGCAGATGCAGACGAGAGAACAAGGACTTGGGGAACTTCGGTAAATAAGGTCCAGGCTGAAGAACTATCAAAATTAAAATCTAAAATCGATGATGCCCACCAGGCAATGATTGGTTTCGGAAATGGTGGATCTCAAGCAGTCGAGAATGTCCGCAAAAGTGTACAAGGACTTTCAAGCGATCTCCAAAAAGCAATTGATAAAGATCTTCAACGAACTCAAAAGAATCTTGAAAAAATTGGAGCTTCGGAGGAAGTCCAAAAACGTGCTGTAGCCCAAGCAGAACAGCAGAAAAAAAACGTACAGACAATGACTGATGAGATCATCCAGATTTATCAAAATGCGTCTGACAAAAAACGCAAGATTACTCGTGAAGAGCAAGCACTCATCTACGATTATGAAAACCAATTTATCAATAAGCAATTAGAGATACAGAAGTTTTCTGCAGATGAACGCACAGCGATCATTAAAGCGATGAATGGCCAGATCAATGACTTGAATGAGACCCAATTGAGAAAAGGTTCTGGAGTTGTTGCAAAATGGTTGAAAGATGAAATCAAGCTTTATGAGGATCAAACAAAAGCTTTAAAAGAGGAATTTGAGAAAGGGACTCTTAATAAAGCTGAATACAACCAAAAAATGGAAGAGTTGAGCGCTCAACACAAATCCAAAATGGAAGCATTTGGCCGTGAGTATGCTGCTCTTCAAAAGAAATTGAGTGAAAAAGTTCCTCTCAATTTTGGCGATGATAGGCAACGCGAATTGTATTTCAGAGAGTTACGCAAAAGTTGGGCGGAACTTGGACTTGATTATGACAAATTGATGGCTAAGGCAGATCAATTTGCTGACATCGTAGGTCAGTCATCTGGCATGGTTGCTAAAAGTGTGCAAAACATGTCGCAGGAAACCAAAGATGCTAACAACATATGGAATGGATTAGTATTTGATCCTAAGACTGGACAAGTCAAAACCAATGCGCAAGAGGAAGTTACGAAAGCATTGCAAGCCGAAAACGGATGGGAGAACATGCAGTTTATCCTCAAGCATGCTAATCTCGAAACGAATGCCAAAATGACAATCGGTCAGGCACTGGTTGAAGTTGGTAAGTGGGACAGTTTGACTCCACAAGAAAAAGAACTTGTGGTTGGTAACAACCAAGGAATGAAAGCCATCCTTGACAATAAAACATTGCTGGACCAATACAATGCCATGCCGGCAGAAGTCAAAGAACTCTTGATGAAGAATACTGATTTCTTGTCATCGGGCGAACGTGCAACTGCGATTATTGAACATTGGAACGCACTCACACCAGAACAGAAAGAGCTGATCTTAAAGGATGCTGCGAGTGACAAGGCTGAACGTGTCAGATTAGCGGTTGACTCTCTTACTGGTATGGCTCACGTAGTCAATTTGGATGCAGAAGATAAGACCAAGAGCGCTATTGCCAGTGCAATGTCTAGTATCTTAACACTACCAACAGACCACAAGACGGACTTGATCGCAACCCCAGACGGGGTAACACTTGGAACGAACCAAGCTATGGGTGCTTTGGGATTATACAACGGATTTGCTGTACCAACCAAAAAAATTACCGCTGATCCAAGCAATGCTAATAATGCTGCACAGCAAGCGATTAATAAGCAACAAGAATGGAATAGCACACCGTCCCCTGTCAAACCACAGTTAGGTGATTCAACGGGTGCGATCACTGCTGCAAGACAAGCGATTGATAATCAAAACGCTTGGAATGCTACACCAAGCCCAACTAAGCCCATAACAGGCGATAGCACTAGTGCGGTTAATGCTGCGAACAGTGCTACCAATGCTATCAACGGTATTCCAACAAGTCACCACACGACTATCACAGCTACAGAAGTAGTAAATAAAGTGGTCAACTCATTCTCCCGTGTTTTCGGAACAAGACACGAAAACGGTACGAACTTCCACGAAGGTGGACTCGCAATGGTCAATGACCAGCGAAATGCAGTCTATAAAGAAATGGTAACATTACCAGACGGAAGCTCATTTATACCAGATGGACGGGATGTCGTACTTAACTTACCTCGTGGATCAAAAGTATTGCGAGCCGATAGAACTAAACGATTGATGAAAAATCTAGGTTTCCCAAGATATGCGGCAGGGGTTGGAATCCCAGAAGATGCTAAATTCTTGCGAGAAATTAAAAATGCCAGCAAGCATTTTTCGTTTAAAGATAATTCTATCGGAAATAGCTACAGTGGTGAAAATATCGTTGCTGAGATCGCAATTCTGAGGGCAAGTTTAGAAAAGATCCTTACAGCTATCCTTGAAAAACCGTCAGAAACGTATCTGGACGGTGACGTTCTGGCGCAAAACAGCTATCAAAGATATTCTAAAATCATGGCAAGGGAGGGAATCTAATGTTTAACATGGTTATAAATGGATTTGACACTGGATCAATCCCAAACTGCTATGTGACAGATTTTGGAGAAGACCAGACGGCAACACCAAGGGTCGAATCAAATACGATTTATGGAGCCAATGGAGATTATAATCTCTACGATGGAGCTTATGATGGGTACGATAAGACAGTAAGCTTATACGTTGTCAAAACAAGTGAAATCGAAATGATTGTAAATCAATTCAAGCCGGAAGAGAATAAAATAGAGTTTAGTCATAGACCAGGCTCTATTTTTTATGCTGATTTTCAGAGCGCATCATTCAAACAAAACGGATTGCATGCTTGGACTTTAGAAATCAAATTAAAAATGCACCCATTCCGTTACTTAAATAATGACGCTGTAGTCACTTTGGCAGGCAACGGTACAGTAAACAACCCAGGAACGGTATATTCTGAACCAGTCATCACGATTGAGGGCAATGGTGATGTCTCTCTCACCATCGGGAAACAAACCATGCAACTCATGATTGATACAAAAGCAACAATTGACTGCCGTCATAAAAAACAAAATGTCTATGACAAAAATGGAAATCTGAAAAATACATTGAGAAAAAGAGGTGGTTTCTTCGAAATCGCTCCAGGCACTTCTGGTATTGCGGTTTCAGGAACTGTTTCAAAAATCACAATAAAAGGGAATTGGAGGTATAAAGTATGATCTATCTGCAAGAGGGAAACTTCCCTCTTAATGAAGCTTTTAGCTCTGAAATTGTCCAGGAAGCTAACAGCACCTATCAACTCACTTTTAAATTTCCAACCTCAGATCCAAAATGGGCATTGTTAACTCCAGAAACAGAATTGGTTGCTGATGACTTGCACGGAGAACAGTACTTTACTATTTTTGAAGTCGAGAAGCAACACGGATATGTCACTGTATATGCTAATCAAGTAGCTACATTGTTAAATAGTTATTCTGTCAACAAGATCAATGTTGATCGAGTGAATGGAGCAACCGTGATGAATGCGCTTGTTGCCGGATTTAAACGAGAAACACCATTCACATTTTTTTCCGATGTGATGTCAAAACACACCCTCAATTTAAAAGATATCTCAGCGATGGAAGCCTTGGCCAAAGACAAGCACTCTATCGTTGGACAATGGGGCGGAGATCTTGTCCGGGATAAGTACAGTGTGCGATTATTAGAGCATGGTGGGATTGAGAACGAATCATTGTTTGCCTACAAGAAAAACATGAAGTCGTTCCAAGAATCGAAGTCTACCAAAGAGTTGAGAACACGGATCCATTTTAAAAAGGTTATCGAAGCACATGAAGAAGGGAAGAAAGATCAAATCCTAACTGTGACCATTGATAGCCCACTGATCAATAAATACAAGCATATCTACGAAGCAGATATGCTTGTACAAGATCAGGATGTTGTGGATCAAAAAACGCTTGAGGATTACGGCAAGCGCTATTTCCGTGAAACTCTGTGTGACATGATCGAAGAAAGCCTTGAGATTGATGTTGTAGGCCAAGCAGATCAACCAGTACACATATTTGATATCGTGAGCCTCTTCCACGAGGACTACGATGTCGATTTGCGAAAAAAGATCACGAAATACAAGTTTAATCCAATGAGTATCAAACTTGTCAGCATTGGATTTGGTGAAGTAACAAGAACTTTAGCAGACTCTATCTCAGGCATGGTCAATGATTCCGTTGATAAGAAAATGAAGTCTTATGATGCTGAATACGAAGCGAAAGTGCAGAAGCTTGTAGATAATGCTAATGCTGAGTATGACAAGCAAGCAAAAGAGCTGGAACTTAAAATCACAGACGGGATTGAGCAAGCCAAAGCACAAGCTGAAGTGGTCAAGCAGGAAATTTCAGCTAAAGTAACTGAGAAAATCAATGCAGCAAACCAATCAAATAAAAATGAAATTGTAGAAGAATTCAAAGCTCAATACAATGGCATTGAAGTGAAGATGCAAGGTTTGAAAGCTACCACTGATCAATTGAAGACCAGCGATGCAGACATCCAGAGGTTGATCAATGATTTTAAAGCTCAAACACAAAGCCAATTTTCTGGCATTCAAGGCGCACAATCACGGTTTGAGCAGACGACTGAGAAAGCCATCTCTGACCTGACCAATGTGGCCAATGGCAAAGCAGATCGCTCTTATGTTGAACAGACGGTGGCAGGGGTTAAAGAAGAGTTCACCACAATCGGTGTTGGTGGTGGTCCCAACATGCTCAGGAACTCAAGAGCAGATGAAGGGCTGAAATATTGGACGGAGGCCAACGGGCGCTTGAACTTCACAGCTCATAACTACTACTTCAATGGACAAAAACGCATGTTTCTATTGAGTAGTGGCGCATCTGTTCACAGTCCACGCTTTATCATTAAGCAAAATACAAATTATATGCTTAATTTAACAGCTTTTGATGCCAATACTGCAAGGGTCAAGATTACCTTTTGTAAACGTAGAAAGGGGTCTATTAATGACTTTGACGAAAAACAGGTAATTTTTGACAAAACTGGTTCACCAGCATTTAACTCGGATAGAGCTGTCAAAGAGTCATTTAGTTTTAATACAGGAGCGTTTGATGAAGGGTACCTTCTCTTTGAATATCAAGGAAGACCAAACGTGTGGTCTGGAATGTTCGTAACAGAACTTGATTTTTATGAAGGTAGCAATGAACGTAAATGGCAACCTGCTCCCGAAGATCAAAATTATCTAGTGGAGCAAGCACAAGCCACGTTTGAAAAGACGGTTCAAGGCCTATCTACTCAATTAACGAAATTAGAGACAAAAACTGGTCCAAGTGGTGAACTTGAACAGCGCATGCTGACATATTCTGAGAAGGCTGCTGTAGATGCTTCGAATGCAACAAGGCAGATTTTAGAACAAGGATATGTTGCCAAGTCTCAATATACGGAAGATGTAGCTGGAATCACAAGAAGATTTGATGAAATTATTCAGGCCGGGGAAAACTTGCTTAAAAACAGCGGAAATCCCCAAAATGTAGAGGGTTGGGGGTATTATGATCCTGGAGTGAGTCCAGTAGTAACAGTCTCAACTAATCCAATCTACTACAATGAATCCAGAAAACTCTTCAAGATCGAAAATGCAAGTGACACTACTAAAGCAGCAGCATCTCAACGCTTCAACATCAAGAGAAATACAACTTACACGATCTCATTTGATGCAATTGGATCAGACAATCTTAAACCTGCAACATTCTACTTCCTAGCAAGGAAGAAAGGCGAGACGGCAAACTTTTCAAAAGTTTTCACTCTTGCTGACAAGATCGCTATTCCACAAGATAGAATCACACGCTACTATTTCACAGTCAATTCTGAGGAATACGATGAAGCATTTTTGAGATTTGACAACACTGGATCATCAAATGGACAGACTTCAAGTCTTTGGTTCGGTGACATTGATGTCTATGAAGGTTCTATCAAGAGAGCGTATCAACCGCCTACTGATGATGGAAAATCATTAATTGAAGCCAAACTTGCTGAATTTAAACAAGGAATTGATGGGCAGTTTTCAACATTTTCTACAGAATTCGGAATGAGGCTGTCCAGTCAAAACTCTGTACTCAATGACAAGTTGGATGATTTTAAAGACAGCATCAATGGTCGCTTTGCAAACTACCAAAGCACAGTAAATGGGCAGATAGCAACGATCATCAGCCAATTTGATGGAGTACTCAAAAAAACAGACATCAATATCACAGATGGTCAAATTTCTTTTGGTACAGGTAAGAGCATCAACGGTAGAACCATCAGCTCTTTGCTGGTACAGGAACCGGAAGCCATTGCTTTGATCGCTAAATTAATCAAAGTAAAAGGCGACATGGTGGTTGATGGATCTATTTTAGGCCGCCACATCGCAAGCGAGAGTGTGGAAACCGGGCACATGAAAGCAGGATCAGTAACTACACCAATTTTGGCTAGTAATGCAGTTACAGCAGACAAGCTACAAGTTGATTATGCTTTGATTCAGAAACTGCTTGCTAATCAAGCATTTATTAGAGAACTGACCTCACAAAAAGCCTTTATTACGCAACTCGCTTCGATTGACATTTCTGCAGAACACGTCAAAGGTGGACGATTAAGTGCGAACACTGGATCAACAGTTTTTGACCTAGATAACGGAACATTAAATTTGTACTCAAACACAGGTACAATTCGAAGAATAGATGATACCAACTCATCACAATTTATCAAGCTAACTAAAAGTGGTTTTGTTGCAGAGCAATTTAGAGATACCAATGCCGCACTCATGATCTTAGGAACAAACCATAACAAGGATCCTAAAGAGGTTGAACGGCATGACAACGATACATTCGCTGGGATTCGGATCTGGTCTGGTAAAGGTAACGGAACAGAGGAAAGCCTTACGGAATTTATCGGTGATCGTGTATTGATTTACAATAATGGCCCAAACCGTAGCCCTTGGAATTTTCACAACAATATCAATGGCAAACAAACATATTTGATTCCAATGAACCAAAATAATGTTAAGCATTATATTGGACGTGGGGACTTCTTCCTTGAGGGAGTTTATTCAAAAGATTTCTTTATGGCTGGTGGTGTGAGTATCGGTAAATATTTATGGGATTTAATAACTTGTTTTGGACAAATGGTTAAATACAGCGAATTTAAAAGTAAAGATGTCGAACGGCATATTAGAGGAGTTGTTAACGGACACGGTTTTAGATAGGAGAAAAAATGAACGAACAAATTTATGTAGCAATCATCACGGAACTGGCAAATCAACTAGCTAGTAAGTCAATCACCGAGGCAGAATTTAAGGTTCGTCTCACTGAATCACAGCAACTTGTAGCGCAACTTGCTCAAGAAGTTGAAAGCTATCGCTCAGTCTTAGAGTCCGACAAAGACTTAAAAGACCTGTTTGAAGAAATCAAAAACAAAAACGAGGTAACTAAATAATGGATTACAAAGTACAATTTAAATCATACGATGCAGTAGCCAACACTACCAAGGTAGCAATCAAGCAAGACTTTCCTTATCGTGTATTTGAGGAAATCCTGCCAACAAACCGCATGACTGAAGATGATGCGACACTTGTTGAAGCAGTATTAAACATCGTGCGCATGGAACTCGATACATCTGGCGCAGTCGTAGCGATCAAAAAAGAGCTTGACAAGTCTGTTGAAGCCAATAATAACGCTATCGCTAAGATCCAAGAGTTGACCAAGGACAATGAAGCGATGACGCAACAAATCCAAAGCGTCAAATCAGTTGCCGATTGGGCAGTCCTCGCTCGTGTCACAGATACAGACAATCCAATTGATCCAACTCTGTATGCTCGTGGATTGGAATTAGTAGAGACTGGCCAATCTGGCAAAGAATACAAAGCACATGACATCTTTGTTGTTAACAATCCAAACTATACTGCGAAATATGGCGAAGGTACTCGTGTGCTTGTGCAAGTAAACTCTGACTTTACTTACAATGGCGAAAGTGTAGAAGAACTCGAAGGTAAATTGTCGCAAGATGGCAAATTGGCAGTGTGGAAATGGGAGCTTCCGAAGGAAAACAAACAAGCACAACCAAGCGGAGATCTTGAAACTCAACCAGTAGCCACAGCTACACCACAGCCAGTACTTTAATCAGAAAGGGGCGTGATCTATGATCCACTTTACACCAGAAGATATCTCGATGATGGTCGGATTTTTCGGGATCTTACTTGGAATTTACGGTAATTTTAAAGGAAGTGTCGTAGCTCAAGAAAAGCGCATGGTCGTGATCGAAAAAGACATTGAAAACATGCGTGATTTCCGTCTGACAGCAGTGAGACGACTTGACAACCATGACGAACAAAATAAGTCTCTATTGATCCTCGCAGAGCAGGTCAAAGCCTTGAGCGAGGATATGAAAGAACTTAAAGCATTAATTCAAAACAAAAATAATTAAGAGGTAAAACTATGAAAATCAACTGGACAGTACGTTTGAAAAACAAAAACTTTTGGCTAGCTCTTGTGCCAGCCTTGGCCTTGCTATTCCAAGCATTTGCTGACATTTTTGGTATCAAGTTAGAGTTTGGCCAGACTGTTGATAAAATCTTGGTATTTGTCAATGTGCTATTTGCGGTCTTTGTTTTGGTCGGTGTCGTCAACGACCCTACGACAACAGGATTGAGCGATAGCACACGAGCGCTTGAATACGAAGAACCAAATGCTGATTAAGAGAATAACTTTTAAAACAGCAATCTTTTTACTAGCCACTGCCTACTTTTGGGTGGTGGCTTTTGAATTTAGGAAGGAGCAATAAATGGCCACTTTAAATGATATTTTAGGATATGCGGAAGGGTTAGCAGATGCTGGTACTGGTGTATCTATGAGCCAGTGGGGGATGCAATGTGCTGCACTACCGAATGCAATCTCTACTTACTTTTTCGGAAAAACCCTTTGGGGAAATGCCATTGATCTACTCAATTCTGCCCGTGATTTAGGCTATGAGGTGGAATATAACCAAGAGGGGAATCTGGACAGCAAGCCACGAGCTGGGGCTGTATTCGTCATGGATACAACATACATCTACGGCCACAGCTATGGGCATACTGGTATTGTGATCGAAGATTCAGATGGATATACCATGCGCACCATCGAGCAGAATATTGACGGTAATGAAGATGCTCTGTATGTTGGTGGACCAGCACGATATAACACCCGTGATTTTAACGGTATCGTAGGCTGGTTTTACTTCCCAGTAGACGGACAACCAGCACAAGTAACATCTATTAAACCGTCAGAGCCTCTTACAGTAGATTCCAGCGAATTTAACGAGGAAACTGGTACATTCACAGTCAAAGTTTCTGCGCTCAATGTACGTTCTTCTGCGGGGCTTTTAGGTGATATCGTAGCAGTCTATACCGCTGGTCAAGAAATTAACTATGATGGCTGGTTAGACAATGACGGTTACATCTGGATCACGTACATCGGAGGATCTGGAAATCGCAGATATGTGGCAGTCGGTCAATCAGAGAATGGTAAACGTATCACAGACTTCGGCTCATTCACTTAAAATAAGGAGGATTTAATGGCACTATTAAATTCTACGAATCTAAAGCAATTCGAAGGAGGGGCAGTCGTAAAGCAAGGCGACTCTGCCTCTCTATTTGGTTATGAGCTACTGGATGAAAACATGCGCCCGATCAGCGAGCTGAATGGCAAGAATGCCATGATCAGGATCTTTAACCAAAAAGGAAAGGCAACATTTGAGAGTACAGTGGATAAGTCCAGAGTCACTTTTAAAATCGAAAAAGCCCTTCCGATCGGATCCTATCTGGTTGAAATCGTTTGTGGTGGCTATATTTTTCCCAGCGACCGCTCAACACGTTTAGACATCACCCGTTCAGCAGACGAATTTACAAGTGAGGAAGTATTATCGCTTGTGAAAAATGATGTTAAAACTGAAATTGACAAGTACATCGCTGAACATCCAAACGGATCACAAACGGAAGAGTTGCCAGACCTAACAGTACTATACAATCTTGCAAAAATTTAGAGAGGAAAAATTATGACTTTAAATACTGAAAAATTAACATCATTTGCTCAAGCTGTCGGTAGCGACATCAAGGAAATTAAAACCACACTTGCAAGCAAAGCTGACAAGTCAGAACTTGGACAAGCTGGAATCACACAACAACAACTAGACACGGCTATCGCTGGTGTCAAGACTGCCATTTTAGGCGATGGAGTACCAGAAGAATTAGATACTCTCAAAGAGATCGCTGACCGTATCGCAAATGGTGCAGGATCAGCAGACCAAGCTATTGTGTCTAAAATGACAGAGCTCGGCCAAAAATTCACTGACCTTGAAAATACTGACTTCGTACAAATCTATACAACGGCTAAAAATACCCTCTAAGGAGGTGCTGAATGGATAAATTAAAGAAAGCTATAGAATCCATTGGTCGTGATATTGGGACGCTTCAAGCTAATCAAGGCGGAGCGTTGCAAACTTCCAAAGCTTACGAGTTGTTTCCAACGTATGCCACGTTACAAGCGCAAATGACCACGAATATCAAGGAGAAGCACGTAGACCTCGGTCTGGACGCTCTCATCGATACAAAATTGCAAAACGGTGGCGATCCGTTTATCACAAGATCCAAGTTACCAACGATTGACACAAGCCAGCTTGCTTCGAAAAACGATCTCGAAGAGTTGAAGCGTTCAGTCGGTTCTGGTTCTGGTGGATCTGGTGAATTAAAAGGCCAAGGCTTCCCATACAATCTAAATGCAGATATTGGTACAATTTATACCGATACGACAGCGAAAAACGGAGCGGTGAAGTGGATCAAAAAGACCGCTGGGACTGGCTCTAACGCTTGGTCTGTCTTGTTTGGTGATGTCAAACACAAACCAAGAATTTCATCGAGCCAAAACAATGCATATGTCGAGTTTAGACGCATAAACTCCACGGTAGAGGTCGGCTTCGGTGGTCTATCGTGGGGTTGGTTTGGAATCGTGAGACGAGGTGCGCCCAGCTACGTTCCTCAAGGGTCAGACCGTGATCGAAACGTGGTGATCTTAAACGTCGGCGGTATACCCGTCGGTTTTCGTGCGACCAGCTCAAAACTGGGTATTATGACAAATGACAAGGGAAAACGTTTGGGAACATTTTACTTAGGCGGGCCGGGTGACGGCAACCAGCTACGCTTACAATTCGATGATCCAGTGCCAACAGATCGGGATATCGGAGACTTGCGATTTACTGATATGTCGTATATCACAGATGACCCGTGGCCAGAGACTCTATAATATATAAGACACACAACCCCCTCGATTGAGGGGGTCTTTTTATTTTCCGTTTTAATAGACATTTTTAAAATTGTCTGTTGTAACCTCAATCGAATGACTATGTTTTTTTGATTCTGTGCTATAAGCAATGGGTTTTTACATCAAAAAAAGTGATGATTAAATAACCATCACTTTTTATTTTTTAACTGACTGGCATATTCTGTCATTTTAATTGCGTGTTTCAAACGCATATTCATAATATCAGAAATACCATTCTTATATTTGTCTACAGCTTGGGTGGATAATCCACAATTTTTACTAATAGAATAGGCTGTGGCATTTTCTAGCAGCCATTTAATAGCATTGATATCAACTAACATATTTACCTCACAAAAAACCAAATGATCACCACGATCAACAGAAGCCCTAAAATAAACTCAAGCTTTTCTCTAGCAGTGGTTTTTTTAACATTAAATTTTACTTTCATCACGATACCTGTTATAATTAAAGCAAGCCCCACCAAGGGGCGGATAGTGATTGCTCACTATCCGAATTCGATGTGCCACTCAATGCTTATGATGAACAAGTTGATTTTGACTACTAGCTTATTCGTCTTAGCTTTGATTGGCTTTTTTCTTCGCCTTAACATTTATTTTTCCTTTCTTTAATTTCCTTGTCTAAGGTTTCCTCCTTAACCTTATGTATATATTATACAACTAAAGTTGCATTAAGTCAAGAGATTTTATTAACTTTTTTTAAAAAAATAAAAGATTTTTTCCTATTAAATAGCTTCAGTCTATAAATTAAGCTTGAACTTTTTTTGAAGCTATGCTAAACTAACAATGTGAGCAATGAACTTGTGGAGTTTTAGAAGTCAGTACCTAAAACAGACCCTAAAATCTAAAAACAGCGATATGATTGAGTTTTAAAAACTCCCACCGGCTCCATATTTTTATTCATGGAAGATTACTCAAGAGGCTTAAGAG
>ERZ772920.236-NODE-236-length-32828-cov-11.618070_pt1 | contig 32828 bp, 35 predicted proteins | sample MGYA00511469_ERZ772920 | MGnify/ENA primary metagenome ERZ772920 (study PRJEB29015, sample SAMEA2738069) | human oral metagenome | biome: human oral; feature: human-associated habitat; material: saliva | place: China | collected 2216 ... | reverse complement strand
TATACCCAACAAAAGGGGTACCTATACCCAACAAAAGGGGTACCTATACCCAACAAAAAGGGTACTTATACCCAACAAAAAGGGTACCTATACCATTTATAAACATTGATATATACTGGCTTCAATAGTGGTCTAAAAGAATAAAAAGAATAAAAAAGATATTTAAAAGAAAGAAAAAAATAAGTACTCAACAAAAAAGGTACCTATATGAATTATTAATGAAATACGTTTTTTATTTTCTTTTTTTCTCTTTATATTTTCTAAATAAAAAACAAAGACTTACAATGCAGAAAAAGGGTACCTATATCAGATATATTTTTTTTTCGTTACAATTTTATAGATCGGAGAATGTCTCCTTCTTATTAATTAACTAATCAAAATAAAATATATATCTGCTATTTAATTATCAATAAAATGCGAAAATTTAACTCACAAGCGATTTTTATAATTTTCTAGTGTTATTTATCATAAAGATCATAAAAACGCCATATAGAGCAAATAAATCAATTTTAAGTTATTAGTTTATAATCAACTTTAAGATCATCCCCTACCGCCTGCCCCATTCTTTGGGGCGTTGGTCAAATTGTATATTCATCGATTGACAATACCGCTGCGCTTGTATCGGAATCGATGGATATACAATTTCTAAGATCATCAGCGTACGATAAATCTATTTTGATAATTTACTTGTTTGATGAATTGAACTACCGTATAATATAAGTGCATAATTTTTACAAGCACATATTAACTACTATTTTTACTAGCTAGTTAATATGTGCTGTTTTTTTATGTATTTTCGCATAAAAAAATATAAAAATATTTTTTTATTTTTAAGAGAAATCATGATAGGCTGCATGAATTACAATGTAAATTAAAAGAAAGACAAGCAGCAAGTAATCATAAAGGTAAGTTATATAATATATATTTTTTATGTTTTAATATATACTTTTATATAAAATAACATAAAAATATATTTACATATCACCCATTGGGTGATATAATGTAGGTATAGAAAAAGGTACCTATTCTATGAAGGAGTTTATTATGGAAAAGAATATATTTAAAAAAGCTCGGCTTGCAGCAGGTCTTACCAGGGCGGCTATGTCAGAATTAATGGAAATTCCATTAAGAACATTAGAAAATTGGGAATCTGGTAACCGTATTCCACCTAAATATGTGGAACGCTGGGTATTAAAGGAGTTGAAGGAAATTGAGTCAAGAAATCAATTTGAATGATAAATTACAAAAAGAATTGCGACAAAAAGAATTACTATTTGTATTCCCTTTATTTATAGCTTTTTTTGTAATTACTTCTTTTCTAAATTATCCAGTTGTTAGAATTGGAGTAGCATTAATCTTTGTTATTCTTTATGGTAGAAAACGTTTAGAATTAAAAAAACAAGGTCTACAAGGTGGTAAATTAATGAACCTTATTTTTGATCATTGGAAAGTATCGTTAAGTGTTTTTATCATTATTTGTGTAATTTCATTTTTTATGTAAGCATTTTATAGCATATGCAGATCATACTTATATGATTTGTATATGCTATATTTTTATATTTTAAAACATAAAAAAACATAAAAATATGTTGTGTTACCACTCAATGAGTGGTATAATATAGATATAGAAATAGAAATGATACCTTATTGTATATAGGAGGTTATTATGAGTAAGCTCGGAGATTATATTAAACAACAAAAAGAAAAAGATATTCAAAAATTTTTTGGTGAGATTAAACATACATCAAATAAATACTTTACATTCAACAGAATTATTAATGATGATGAAATCATTATTGTAACCAGCAATATTAAAATTATAAAAGGTACGCCAGTATTAGTTGTTGGTAATAATAAAGCCGTGTACTTAAAAGATTGGTTGATCAGAGAGGTACGTAATTATAATTTAGATATTTATGATTATGCTGTAAAACTAAATCGGAAGTATTGGAAAGTATATACTTTTAAATCTGATTTTGAAGATATTTTTATTGAAAAGGAAGCTACTTTTGATGATTTAGTTGAAGTGGCTAAAGAACAAAATAAAAAAAATATGCCTATTGCATTAGGATGGGGTAAAATGTAACTGTAAGTAGTATGTTTTTTTGTGGGATATATGTATAAGGGGGAACAATGAATCTTAAACTAAAACAGATGACAGAAGAAGAATCTTATATTCTTAATGAGTTATATTCGGAATTAGCAGAAAATCTATTATCTGATGATAGCCAGATTCAATTATTGTTAGATAGAGAAGGTCATATAATCGATTGGTATTATGATCATAAACGTATGACCAGGTTATGTTCTTATGATCTGTTAGATAGTAAGGATGAGGACAAAGAAAAACTAAAAATCTTTGATCAATATATAAAAGATAAAGACAATTTAGTTCCGATGAGGGTTGATGATACTATTATGTTTTTAACCCTAGATGTTGGAGATGTACCTACTATTAAAAGTGTTAGATTAGCGTTAGGTCTTTCAGAAGAAGCTGCTGCAGAGTATTTAATGATCCCTGTATGTACATTTAAAGATTGGGAGAAGGGTATAGGTATAGATGATAGCAGTACGAAAGTAGCTATACGAACCCTGGCAAAATATCATAGGTATAAAAAATAATAAGTATATTAAAAACAGTTACCCTGGTAACTGTTTTTTTTTATCTAAAAACGTATGCTATTATAGAATAAAAAAAACAGCTTGCTTAATCCTTCTCAAAAGTATATAATACTAGGACTTTTTGAGAAATCTGAAAAAGTGTGTTGTTGAATTTTGCGAAAAAAGGGGTTTATATGAGTGCTAATTTTGGGTACATTCGTGTATCAACAAAAGAACAGAATATAGATCGTCAAAAAGAGGAATTAATAAAGCAGGGTGCAGATGAATCACGATTATTTATTGATTATGCTACGGGGAAAAATACAGATCGTGTAGCGCTGCAGCATTTATTACAAGCCCTACAAGATGGCGATACTTTATATATTCATGAGTTAGACCGCCTGGGGCGATCTAAACGGGATATTATTTCTGTATTAAAAGAAATACACGAAAAAGGGGTTACTGTACGTATTTTAGATATTCCTACAACATTAATTGATCTATCTTCTTTTGGTGATTTAACAAAACCAATTATGGATATGATCAATAACTTATTAATTGAAGTGTATGCTACGCTGGCGGAAGCAGAATTAAAGAAAATGCAAAAACGCCAAAAAGAAGGAATTGAAGCAGCACAAAAAAGAGGGGTTAAGTTTGGCCGCCCTAAACATCAAATTGATAAAGGGTTTATTAAGATTTATAATCTGTGGCAAAAAAAAGAAGTAACATCTACTATGGCCTGGCAATTATTAGGGTTAAAAAAAGATACTTTTTACCGTTTAGTAAAAGAATATCAAGCGGAATTAAAAAAGAAGTCTGCAAAATAGCAGGCTTCTTTTTTAATATAAATTTATGTTTTTTATTGATATAAAAGTATAAAAATATATAAAAATATGCCACATAAAAATATTTACTTTGACATAAAAATATGCTAATATATAAGTAGAGTTATTTATGGAATTATTAAAAGAAAGGTGGCTTTTGATATGATCATTAATATTTCCCATACAAAAGGTGGCGTGGGTAAAACAATGATTGCTACTAATTTGTCTATTTCTTTGGTAGCGCCTATTGTGGATTTAGACATCCAACAAAGCAGTAGCAGATTTTTCCAACTTCGTGAGCAAGAGGGATTAAATCGATTACCTGTATATACTGAATTAACAGAAGAACTTATTGCTGAATATAAAGGTAATAAGAAAAAACATCTTATAATTGATTCTGGCGGTATGGATAACAACTCTATTCGCCAAGGATTAATTGTTTCTGATATGATTATTTCACCTGTAGCAATAAGCCAAGTAGAAATATTTGGATTGCAAGATTTTAATGAATTACTTAATAGTGCTGGTGAAGTAATTGATCGAAATAAGACGTTTGTTTTATTGAATAATGTTAATAAACAAGCTAAAAAAGAGATTCAACATATAAAAGAATTAATTTCTAGTGAGTTTGATTTTGTATTATTAAATACAATTCTAGGTACTAGAAAAGCATATAAAGACGCTTATTCTTTTGGTAAAAGTGTAGTAGAATTAGCGCCACAATCTCCAGCAAGTGAAGAAATAGTAAATTTAACTAATGAAATTAGACAATATATAGAAAGGGCAAAATAATATGGCAATTAAAACTATGAAAAAACAAGAAAGTGATTTTGTTAAAAATTCCAGCTTACTTGTAAATAAAAAAACAGTTGAAAAACAACGTACAACGATTGACTTAACACCAGAAGAATATAAATTTTTAAAAGATCAAAAAGAGAATGAAGGTATCTCTTTTAGAGGTACTATCCGTAAAGCGTTACGTGAATATATGAAAAAACATGAGGAATAGGAGTAATTAATTATGGCTACTTTTATGCAAAAAGATGTATTGATTGAATTAATTTCTTATGTAGTTGCAGTAACTGCTCGTGATGTTGATACTGATAACCCAGATATTATTGAGTTATTAGAATTAAAACATAAATTGTATTGCATGGATCCAGAAGAAATTGATTACGAAAAAGAAGGCGAATTTATTAAGCAAAAACAAGCTATATTAGAAGGTATTTAAAATGGATGATAAATTAGCGGAAATAGAGAGATTAAAAAAATTTACAGAAGCTGATTCCGTTAGGCTAACAGAAAAAATATGGAAGCATATATTATCTAGTAACAAGAATTTAACACCAGTAACAAATCCAGAAGGAATTATTACTGGTGGCACTCCTGGTGCTGGTAAATCTGTTTTTGTAAAGTTAGCCAATAAAAGATTAAATAATAATTTAATGACTATTGATGGCGATCAGTTTAGACAATACCATCCAAACTTTCAACAATTACAAAAGTTAGTTGGATCAGATATAGCTTTTGTTACAGGCCCATTTTACGGAAAAATGGTTCGTAATATTTTGGCAAAGGCTACTGAAAATAAATACAATGTAATTATTGAAAGTACCTTTAAATCACTTGATTCACCTTTAGATTATTTGAAAACGTTAAAAGCTGCTGGATATAAAACAACGGTAAATGTTATTGCTGTAGATAAAGAGTTGGCGTGGCAATCTACTATTGAAAGACAAGCTGAAATGCTTAATATGGGATTACCTGCAAGAAGTGTAGATAGAACATATTTTGATCAAACAGCTGCTAATCTAGCTGGCAATGTTGAGAGCGTTTATAAAACAGGTTTAGTTGATAAATTAGAGGTTAGAAATCGAACTACTAGATTATTTGATTCTCGATTTAATGATATAAGCCAGTTACAAAACATCATAAAGCAAGAATTAGGACTACTAAAACAAGTAAATAAACTCATAAATAATGGTATGTCTAAATAAAGTAATGCATAATAGGGAGACATTAACATTGAATAAGTTAAAGCCATTTACAAAGTGGGTAGGAGGAAAACGGCAATTATTACCAGAAATTAGTAAATTAATTCCTAATAAATTTAATTGTTATTTTGAACCGTTCGTTGGTGGTGGCGCATTATTATTTGAATTATCACCAAAAAAGGCTGTTATTAATGATAATAATTCAGAACTAATACTTGCGTATAAAGTAATTAAAGATGATGTAGAGAGTTTGATTCTAGAATTAAATAAACATAAGGCAAATAATAGTAAAGAATATTATTTAGATTTACGATCTGCAGATCGTGATGGCCGCATTGATATAATGAATGATGTTGAAAGAGCGGCTCGTATTCTTTATATGTTAAGAGTTAATTATAATGGCTTGTATAGAGTAAACTCAAAGAATCAATTCAATGTACCTTATGGAAAATATAAAAATCCAAAGATTTTAGATGAAGAAAATCTACGGAATATTAGTAACTATTTTAATACAAATGATGTTTTAATATTAAATGATACATTTGAAAATGCTGTTAAAACAGCAAAAAAAGGTGATCTAGTATATTTTGATCCACCATATGTACCACTATCCATTACAGAAAGTTTTACTGGTTATACAGCTGCAGGATTTGGATATAAAGAACAAATAAAATTAAGAGATACATTTGTAGAATTAGATCAAAAAGGGGTATTTGTTGTTCTTTCTAACTCATCTGCACAATTAGTATATGAACTATATAAACCAGTAGCTAAAACTATAATTGAAGTTGGCGCTACTAGAATGATTAATAGTAATGCACAAAAAAGAGGGAAAATTAAAGAGCTTTTAATAGCAAATTTTTAAGGGGTAATATGAAATACGATGTTTTTGAATACTTAAATTTAAATCCAAGTGAAAAATTAGAATTCTTTATGGAAACACGTTCATCATTAAGTTTTTTAGCATCATACTGGGTAAATTTTGATAATGTAAAAAGAAATATGGAACTATTTGATACTCCAGAACTTTATACATTAGATTATTTGATCGGAAAAAGTATTGAACAAATAGATGATTTTTTTAAAGAAAACACGAATATGTTTTTGCTTGTTCCATATCTATTAGGTATAAGAAAAGATAAATTTGAGAAACCATATAGCCAACGAATACTAAAAATCCAAGGAATAAACCATGTATATACATTAAATTTCAAAGACATAGAAATGGATAAGATAGATTTGTATTTACAATTCTTACATGATAGTGGGTTGTCTTGGGTATTAAATATGGGGTTAAAACGATCTGTACATGATTATGCCTTAGGAGTTGAAGCTGGTATGGATTCAAACGGAAGAAAAAATAGAAGTGGTAATATGGGAGAACTATATTTATCTACCGTTTTAACTGATATTGCTAAAACTAAAAATTGGATATATCATGGACAAACCACTAAATCTAATATTAAAGAATGGTATGATATTGATTTAGATGATTCTTTTGAAAATAGAAGATTTGATGGTTCATTATTTAATCCAGCACGAAAAAAGCTCTATCTATTTGAAATAAATAATTTTAATTCTAGTGGATCTAAATCCAAATCATCTGCAACTGAATTTAAAGATTTACATGATCGATTTAGTCGCACTAATCATGAATTTATTTATGTTACAGATGGCAGAGGATGGGATTCAGATAAATCACATTTAATAGAAGCTATGGAATATATAGGGAAAGTATTCAACTACAAAATGATTGAATCTGGTTATTTAAAAGATTATATAGATTAGATCAAAAAAAAGAAACCTAGGTTGGCGACTTAGGTTTCTTTTTTTTGTAAATCATTTAGTAGATTTACGCTTGATAATTATTACTTAAATAAGTATATCAAATTATTTGAAAATAATAAAATATTTTTTTTTAGCATTTTTTATATCATTTTGTTTTTTGCTGTGAATTTTTATTCAAAAACAAAGTAATTAAATCGATAAATTTAACATAACTATATTTATTATTCTCAAAATGTCAATATTGATACATACAAAGAATTTAAGTATAATCTTATATAGTATAGTAAAAGTCAAAAGGTGAAATATGATTTTTTTACTATATATTATATTTATTGTTGTTTTCACAGAAAGGATATAAATTATTGCATATAGATTTATGTTTGATAATTATTACTATGATTTTAAGTATAATTACAAGTGTAATTATTAAAGTAACTGCTACAGTAATTATTAAAATCATATGTAAACGCTTAGGTTTATAGTAGTTATACTCTAATAATGACAGGTTGGCTGAATTTAATAGTCTTTATTAGAATATGATGATATAAAACTTTGAAAAGAACCTGGGATGGCGACCCCAGGTTCTTTTTTTAATGCTGTTTTTGATTAGTAACATTATCAGCTTTTTCTTGATAGTCAGATACCCATTGATCAATAAATGCTTGCTGCTGCGTTACATCAGATAGCGTTGTTTTAGCTATCAGATTACCAGCAGGGATTAGTACTGCATTTACATAATCAATATGGTTAGTCTGACAAATAGCAGAAATATTAGCGTAGTAAGAAAGACGATCTGCCTTGTTGTTAGTGTTCGTATAAATAGCCCCCATCATAAATGTAAGCTGCTTAATAAGATCTGCTTGTTTAGATACAGGAACAGCAGCATACTGCTTCATAGTTTCTAATAATAAATGGATCTTATCTAATTGGTTTGTCATATTATATACTCCTATGTAAAAATATGTTTTTTTATATTTTATAACATAAAAAAGCATATAAACAAATATTTTGATTTAAAAATATTACTTACTTTTCTTGCTAGATCCCCATTCTTTATAATCACATTTTGGGTAGTTAGAACAGCCTTTAAACTGCCATTTTTTACCGTCTTTTTCGCCTTTGCGTGTGATGAGTATACCTTCACCGCATTTAGGACATTTAGGCCCTTTAGGCTGTGGCTTATTTTTACCTTCAATGTATTTACATTCTGGGTAATTAGTACAAGCCCTAAATTCAAACGTTGTATCACCTTTAGTAGCTTTTCTAGTAACGATAAAGCCAGTTTTACATTCTGGACAGATTGTATAATCTGGCGTTCCGTTCTTTTTAACATTACACATAAAGTTACATTCTGAATCGCTGCATTTGTAAAAATCACGATCTAATTTTTTAGAATGTAATTTATGTAAGTACCCTTCATGACATTTAGGGCAAGGATGATCACGATTAAATAATGCTTCCTTAGCATACTTTCTTACATCTGTATTGTTAATAACAGATGATACAAAGTCTTTTGTATCAGAAATAATATCCTTGATAGATAATGAACCATTTTCTATAGCAGATAATTTTTCTTCCATATCGGCCGTAAATGTTGGCTCTAACAATACGATTGGAAGGGCTGTAACCAGGTTAGCCCCTGTTGATGTAACATGAATGGCTTTTCCTTTTTTGTACAATAGAGGGTTTTTAGGATCTAATAGATCAGAAATAATAGTGGCTCTAGTTGCTGGTGTGCCTATACCTTTAACGCTTTTTAGCGTTTGTAGTTGGCTTTCACTCGCATTATAAGCGTATTTATCAATATGATTCATAGCGCTTAATAATGTACCTTCTGTAAATGGTTTAGGCGGTTTTGTTACATGGTCAGTAACAAACACATCTTTTAGAATAAAATAATCGCCTTGTTCTATAGGGAAGGGGATAGGTTCTTCTGCATAGATTTCTTCTGGCGGTAGTAAATCAATATATAAGATCTTATACCCTTCATCTCGTACCTGCGTTTCAGATAGCTTCATTGTATATGCTGTATTAGCTACTTCAATAGTAGCTTCAAGTTTTTCTTTTACAAGTGGCTTTATATAATGCGCTGCCAGGTAGCGTTTGGCCACTTCTAGGTATACCGTTTGCTCATCTGTTGAAAACGTTTCTAATACCTCTTTAGTCAGTTCTTTTACAGTTGGGATAATAGCATGATGGGCTGTTACCTTGCCTGTATTATATACAGGCTTTTTGTCTGTTGTGAATACAGATTCATCAGTAACAGCAACGGTTACACGTTCATTAGATAACAGATTGTGAATAATACCTGCAGCTTGTTTTTTTTGGCTGTCTGGTAAATATTTACAGTCTGATCTAGGGTAGGTAATGTAACCTTTTTCATATAAAGATTGCGCTGCAGCTAACGTATTAGAAGGGCTGATTGCATGGCGCTTATTAAGTTCTACCTGCAGTGTATCTAAAGAGAATAGAGAGGTAACAAAATGATTTGTTATTTCTCGCTCTAATTCTGATACCGTAGCTTCTTTACCTTCGATTTCAGATTTAATGCGATCGGCTAATTCCTTTTCAAAAATATCATCGTGTTCTAATGTAATTTTGGTTTTACCGTTTATATAGGCGTCTACTGTGTAATAGGTAGTAGGTATAAACTGCTCAATAGACATATCACGATCATATACTAGCTTCAATACAGGCGCTTTCACACGGCCTACAGGTAATGTACCTGCATTACCAGAATGTTGGCCTATACGGGTAAAGAATCTGGTTAAATTGATACCAATTAACCAATCTATGGCCGCTCTTGATTCTGCAGCAGCTGTCATTGTTTGAAAATCTGAATTATCTTGAATCGATGAAAAAGCGTTTTGTACGCTTGTTTCATCTAGTGCATTAAGTAAGATACGCTTTACTGTGCCAGTAAAGCCTTCTTGCTTTAATATTTCATCAACGATTAAGCAGCCTTCACGGTCTGGATCGCCTAAATGGTATACAGTAGTAGCTGCTTTAATTTGTTTTTGTAAATGCTTGTATAACGCTTTAGTAGTCGCTCTTGTGCATTTCTTTAATTCTTCTGGATAGATGGGAAGTAACGTTTCATCCCAGCTTGCGTACTTTGGATCGTATTCTTTAGGATCCAGTAGTCGGAGCAAGTGGCCAGCGCACCAGGCAATACAATTACCGTTAGAATCAAAGAAAAAAGGGGAATCTGTTTCTTTGTTAGTGGCGGTTGATGTAAAGTTAGCACCAGAATTATTAAGATAATCCTTAATAATTCTGGCTACACTAGGCTTTTCTGTAATATATAAATTCATGTATTACACCTCATTTTTTATATAAGAATACATTAGAATTTGTTTTTTTCTGTGTAGTAGGTTGTGTATGTGCTGATGGATGATACACTACTACACGTTTTTTTACACCTTGTTTTGGTTTAGATGGTCTAGCAGCAGGTGGTAGAGTAGGTAAAGCCCCTTCTGTTGCTAAATTATCTCTATAACCGCTCATTACAGAAGATACATAGTCTTGTGTTTCTTCATATGGTGGAATACCGCCATATTGATTTACCGCACCTTGTCCAGCGTTATAGGCTGCTAGTGCTAGTTTTACATTTCCACCGTTAGAATCTAACATTTGGCGTAAGTAGCGGGCAGATCCATCTATATTTTGTTCTGGATTATAAGGATCTACGCCTAATTCTGCAGCTGTATCTGGCATAAGTTGGCCATAGCCAACAGCCCCTGCAGGAGATACCGCATTTTGATTAAAGCTGCTTTCCTGGCCGATTAAGCTAGTTAATAACACAGGATCCACATTGTACTTTAATGCTGCGTGGCGAATCATATTATTAAGTGGGCCATTGGCCTGCGTACTAGCTATACCAGAAATAGCTAGTGCGCCAGTTAATACAGTAATTACAAGTTTAGATTTCAATTCCATCTTCAATATTCCTCTCTCTCCATTTAGGCTTATCTTTTGTAAATTTAATATGTGCTGTTAATGCATGATCATTAGCAGTAGCCCTGTTACTTAAATTATGTAAACGCTTTAATAAGCCGCCAATTCTTGATTGTGGGGTACCACGATTCAAGAATTGTTTCACCATACCAGAAGCCTGGTTATTAGTGTTTTTATTACTATTTCCATAGTGATATAGCTTATTCTTTAACGTATTAAGGTGTTTATAATCAGTTTCTAACTGATTAATCTGTTGTGATACAGATTGATTCCGTTGTTGAATCGATTCATATTCCCTCATAGCTTGTTGCTGGATGGTTGGCGTATTCAATTTAGAATAAGTGGATTGTAACCAGACTTCCACTTTTTGCATTTCTTTTGTATACGCTGCTGATTCTGCAGAATAACGGTTCATATCAGATGTGTTACCAGCAAAACGGGCCTTTTCTTGCTCTTTAAAGGCAAGGGATTGTTTTTGTTTTAAGCTGCGTAACACTTCAATATTACGTTTATATTCGCCTTTAGTTATGCGATTCATTACAGAATTAAGTGTAGATTGATATGTAACATTTTTATTGCTGTATTTAGCGTATTCTTGGCGAAGTGGGCGTAATTCGGTTAGAATATCTGCCTTCCGCTGCTTAATAGCTTCAAACACATCATGCTTAGTAATGGTACCTACTTTATCTATAGGTGCTGATGTATCGATCGTTTGAATTTTCTTAGAAATGTTAGTTTGTAATTTTTCTAAACGATCCACTTTACGGGCCGTTGTTTCAACCGATCGTACAGCTTTCATAGAATCTATTTTGTTAGTGAAAGATTCTAAACGATTCTGCAATTTATGTAATCTGCTTACATAGTTTGGATGTAAGCTGTATGAGCGTAAGACAGCTTCTTTATACTTAGGTGTCTTATCGGCTCTTGTAACTTCCTTATACGCTTTATAAAGCGATTTATCATTACTGGTTAATACCTCTAAATTACGATCAATTCGCTGTACGCTGCGTTTCATATTATCTAATTCAACAGCAGCTTGTTTTTGAATTTTAGGTAATAGATATTCTTTCTTTTGTGATAACCAGCGTTCTGTCTGTTTCATATCAGATAGAATAGAAGGATCTTTAAACGTATTGTACTTAGCCGTTAAGCTGCGTAAGTGCTCAATCTGTTTACGATATTCACCTTTTGTAATGCGATTCATAATTGAATTGCACGTACTATCAAAGGTAGCCTTATTAAATACATAACGCTGTTTATACAAGTTATGTATTAAGGCTTCTTTACTAATATTAGTTTGTAAACGTTGTGTACGAACTGGAACCGATGTTATACGGCTAGGCTTAATGGTAATATGGCGTTTATTACGTAATAAACGTGCTTTATAAATTCGTTTTGTAGCTTGTTGCTTTTTATAGCGTTTAATTAATTCAGATTGTGTAAGCACTCTTGAATTGATTTGTGCTATTTCTGCTTCTATGCGCTTAGATCGTTCTTCTAATCGTTTAATACGATCATGGATAGAATCACCATCTGTAGCAGTAGTACCTACTTTACGATTAAAGGATTTTACTTCTTGTAACTTAGTAGAAAGCGTAGATTGTAACGCTTCCGCTTTTTCTACTGTTTTTAGATCCTCTTTAGATAAAAAGCGTTCACGGGCGATACGCTTTTTTAAATCCATGTACTGATGGCATAACAAATACGATTTAACAGAATCATCATTTGTTATATCAATTAAAAACTGCGCTTCATCAAATTTATTTTCAAATAGATACTGTTTGAAAGATTTGATGGTTTGTGCATTTTTATATACAGTACTTGGATTCATTTTCTTTTGTGCTGGTCGATCTAATTCAGCAGCACGTAGAAAATCTTTATTGGCTAATGCTTCTGCTCGTTGTACTTCTAATTTTTCGCAAGAAACACGTCCATTCATACCACGTTTTCTATATTCTTCATTTAGGATAAATTCCCAATTTTTCCGTAACTCAATGAGTTTATCTTTTGATATAAAATCTCTTGATTTTATATAACCGCCAGTTTTAGTGCCATCTTTTTTTACAGAAGCACGTTTAAAGTAGGATTGGCGATCTGGTTCGTTCCTTGTTACATCGATTTTACGTTCAGAGAACATAATATGCGCATGGATATTGCGTTCCCCTTCTGTTAATGTAGCTTCTTTATCATGAATTACCATTGTGTATGGATAATCTTTGAAATGAGTTTTCATATATTGCTGCATAATAGCAATATTTTCTTCATGAGAAAATTCATTTGGTAAAGCTAGTTTTATTTCACGGAATGGGCGTTTTTCATTACTTAAATCGGCTTCATTCCAGAATGTAGCTGTCTGCATATCATATCCGCCATCCGTTTTACCAGAAGCCCAGGATGGCATATTAGAAGATTCTTTGTAAACAAGATCTTCTTTTATTTCACCGCTGGCAGAGTATTGGTACTTGCCAGTGCGTGTTATGTATTCAAATTTTGCTAATGAATGGCCAGCGTTACCGATGGACATTTCATAGTAAAATGTAGCCATGAAATGGGTACTCCTTTTTGCAACCGTAGGTTGCCTGTTTAAGCCAGATTTCATCTGGCTTAAACCTCATTTATTTCGTTTAGAAAAAACGAAATGTGTAAATGAGCATTGGCATGATTTTAGAAGTCAGCTTCGCTGACTTATTTTTCTGATGTAGAGAATCAGTAATAGGTGTGAAGCTGACTTTTTTATTTTGGTTGGCTGTACAGTTGATTTTTAATACTTAGATTCAAATTAAAACTATTCTACAATCATTATATACAAAATTTCGCAAAAAGTCTATTTACAAATTCAGAAACTTTATATATAATTTAGCTAAAATTAACGTTAAATAGGAGAACGGTATGAATGACAACAAAACAGTAAAAGAGAGATATGAAGCAGAACCCAAAACATTTGCCTTGATTTACCTAGATATTATCAAAGAACGTAACCGATGGAGAGGGATAACAGCATTTTTAGCAGCTACATCTTTATTATTAACAATCGGTATTGTGTACGCAGCCTTTAGTGTGAAATACATCCCTTATATTGTATCTGTATCAGATAGTGGGGAGTTTAAAGGCGTAGGGGTACTTAATGAGATAAAATATGAACCAAAAGAAGGAGAAATTAAATATTTCCTTAAAAAGTTTATAACGAATTATGCTTCTTTGCCGATTGACCCAGTCATTCTACAAAATAACTTAACAGAATTATCTTATTTTGTAGATGGCCAAGCGACTGAAAAGTTACAATCTGAAAAATTAGATAAAAAAGTTGAAGATATTGGTAAAAAAGCAATTAGCGTTGAAATCATATCTATTAACAAACAATCTGGTAGCGATAATGTATATATTGCACGTTGGCGTACAAAGACATTTGATAATGTAACTAGAAAACAAATTGAGAAAACATATACAGGTAACTTCTCAATTACTGTGAATCCGTCTGCATTAACAAATGAACAAGATATTGTAAATAATCCATTAGGTTTATTTGTTACTGATTTTTCTGTCAGTGAAGAAAATAAATAATTTGTTGTGTTAGGAGATTTAGAAAGGGTATTACAACAATGAAAATGAAATCTAAAGCATTAGCATTAGCGGCTGTAATTTCAATTATGACAACAGGCTTTGCCTTCGCAGAAGATGGTACTGTATGGGATCCAGATAACATTACAGGAATTCGCCATAGTTATATGTACAGCGATAATCAACAAATCGAATTAGTACTAAAACCATTAGTAATAACTGATATTAAATTACGTGAAGGCGAATCTGTAGAAAGTATCTCCGCAGGTGATACTAGCCGTTGGCAAGTTGAAGTTGTAGACGTAGCGGGTACCCCTCATGTGTACGTAAAACCAACTACAACAAATATTAGAACGAATATGATCATTACAACAAATGAACGTAGTTATCGTTACTTATTAACAACTGGTGATCACCCAGAATATTATGTGGATTATATTTATCCAGATACTACCCCAGATAGCGTAAAAGACGTTAAAGCAGGATGGGAACGTGAAGAACAACGTATAAACGCCATTATGAAAGCCGAAGAAAATGCTAGAACAGCATTAACTGGTTATAAGATTAAACAAAATAAAAACGTATATGAGTTTGAACAACCGCAATTTATGTTTGATGATGGAACGAAAACATACATCAAAATAAATAAGGAAAATAAAAATAACTTACCTACGATTTATTATTATGATGAACGAATTCCAAAGGATAAATTACAACTAGTAAACTACCGTATTAAAGGCAATTACTTTGAAATTGACCGTGTAGCACAAGCCTGGAAAATCGTATATCAACAGGATGCCTACTTAGTAGTTGAACGCCCTGTAAAAGCAAAAAAATCAAAGAATAAAGTATTAAATCAAGGTAATTTACATCAAGAAATGGCTGCTGCGTATGATAGCAAAATCAATACACCTCGCAAAATCCAATTATCTGCAGAACGCCCTAATTTTACATCTGCTGAAATGCAAAAAATCAATGCCATTGATCAAGCAGTAGATAAAGCAGTTAATGCTAAATTAGAGGATAAAGAAGTGATTGTAGATACATCAACAGCAGCACCAACGAATACACAATCACAAGAGGTAGATTTACAATCCGCTTTATCTGATATTCGTAATCAACGTGCGCAAGCTACTTTATAATAGGGGGCTAGTATGAGCGAAAAACAACAAAACAAAGAGGAATTGAATCAAGAAAATTTAGAAAATGAAGAGATTCAAAACGAAGAACAACAAAACGATTTTACAGAGAAAAAATCGTTAGGTTCCAGAAAAGGTATGATTGCCTTACTCTTTATTTTAATCGTGTTAATGCTATATGGTTTTTTACACTCTGCATTTAAAAGTGATAAGAAAGATGATGTAAACGAACCACAAACTAAAGTAGTTAAAGATATTAAATCTGAAACGAATAAGGCCGATTATGGCGAACAAAATAAACGTTTACAAAAAGAACACGAAGAAAATCAAGAAGTACCATATCAAAAAGTACAAACGCCTACAGTTGATCCTGTAGCAGCAGAAGAAGCAAAAGCAGCAGCTACAGCAGCTGCTAACGCTGCAAAAGAAGCACAAGCTGCCGCTGCTAAAGCAGCTGCAGCAGAAGAAGCGGCTGCTTCCTCTGCTATCAAATTTAATATTAATAGTAACAGCAGCAACAATGATAAACCAGCTAATCAAGGTAAAAGCGGTTATATTCAAGTGATTCAATAGGGGGTAGCACCGTGTATAAACAATTTAAACGTGCTGCAGCAGCAGCTTTTGTAGTAACAGCTATGATGGTACCATGTACTATGCCGTTTGCAGTCGCTAATGCAGCTTCTGCAAAATATGTTCAATCTGATAATGTACTGCAAGCTGGATCAGTGATTCCAGCAACGCTACTTACACAAGTAACTAGCGATAATCTAAATGCAGATGTAATAGCGATTGTTCGTCAAAATGTCTATGATTCCGTAACAGGAAATAACATTTTGATTCCTGCAGGTACTAAATTAATTGGCCATCCAGAAGGGTATTCTGGTACTAGAATTAACCTTAGTTTTTACCGCATGATTTTACCAGATGGTACATCGATTGCTCTGCCAGATCAAAGCGCTGTTACAGGTACAGGCTTTGCAGGCGTTAAAGATAAACATTCTGGCCATAGCTGGCAAAAATTCAAAGGTGCATTGTCTGGCGCTCTCTTATCGGGTGCCTTAATCGGTGTAACTAGCAAAAATACAGACAATGCTGGCGATCGTTCATATGGTCAAGAAGCTATGACGGGCGCTGCTACAGATTTAATCCAAAATATCACAAGTACAACTAAAAATCGTGATGAAATTAAATCTACCACAACTATTAGAATTGGCTATCAATTCAATATCTTGTTAAATGCAGATGTAGTCATTCAACCTTGGGAAGAATAATCTATGAAGAACAAACTGCTATTCTATGGTATAGGCCTATGTATAGGCCTATACATAGCTGCTGCTATGTTCCCTAGTCGATTAGCAGATATTAATGTAGCCATCCCAGATGGCTACATTCTTTCTATATTCGGCTCAAAATTATATAACGTGCCTATGTATCTATCCATCATGATGGATTTAATAAATGATACAGATTTAGATAAAGCTACTCGATTATTTTTCTTAAAAAGTATTGCACCTTGTATAGTAACGATCATATTACTATCTGTTGTTATGTTCTGGGAGTATATCAACCCTAAACCAAATACACATGGTACGGCTGAATGGGCTGATACAAACTATTTAGAGCAGCTATATTTGTTTAGAGATTCTCCTATATCTCCTATCATAGGTGTATCAGAACCAGAATTTCTAACTACTATCTATAAATGGATTTGTAATTTCGATGAATATAGGGCATTAGGGCAAAAACCACCTAAAGAAAAGGTAGAGCGGTTACATAAATTTGTAACATTAATGCGCCAGCTTAATATCAGACGGTTAATGCGTGGTAAAACAGATACACACTATGCTGTGATAGCCCCTACTGGCGCTGGTAAAGGTGTAGGTATTGTTAATGCTACGTTATTAGGTGGCTGGCGTGAATCCTGCCTAGTAACGGATTTAAAAGGCGAATTATGGGATATAACCTCTAAATATAGACAAGATGTATTAGGCCAAATGGTAATGAAATTTAACCCTACAGTGCTACATCATCAAAACGTACGTTGGAATCCTATTTCAGAGATTCGATGGGGTACAGAGCATGAAATGAAGGATGTATCAAATTTAGCAGAAGTATTAGTACCTAGGGGTAAAGGTGATCCATTCTGGGTAAACTCTGCTAAACGCCTATTATCTGCCGTTATTATTTATTTAAAATATCATGATATGAAACATCCTCGGCCTGTAGAGAAAGAAGGCGATTCTCCATATCATGAAACAAGCCTAAAAGATGTATTGACCTTCTTTGCGGGTATGGTAGTAGAAGATCCTAATAATATAAAGGAAAGTGAGAAAAAACGAATTAAATCGTTCCAAGAATCACTATCTTATATTATTGAACATGAAAAAATGCTTCCTATATCGATACCAATAAAAAATAGTGATGGTACCTATGAAATGCACCATATTGGGCCAGATGAGATAGATTTTATCTCTCCTAGAGTGAGTGCTAATAGTTTATATCCTAATATCCATCCAACTGTATTAACTACATTCTTAGAATATAAGGATTTGGCGTATAATACCTTCTCTGGTATTGTAACGTCCATTACAACGCCATTAGCACCGTATGCAGAGCCTATTTTAGCGCATAATACATCTACTTGTGATTTTCACGTTACGGATTTAATCCGATCAGACAAAGCAGCCACATTATACATTGTCTTACCGTTAGAAGATCAAACACGGGTAGCCCCGTTATTTAATCTTCTAGTCGATATGATGATGAAGAAGGCCACAGCCGATGGAAACAATGCTAACAAACATAAAATTCTATTACTCCTCGATGAGTGCGCTAACTTTGGTAAGATTGAATCTTTACAAACCATGATTACTGCTGTTCGTTCTTATGGTATTCAGTTAATGATGATCTTCCAGGGTAGAAGCGATATAGAACGGGTATATGGTAAAGAAAATTCTATTTTAAATAACTGTTCGTATCACATTTATTTAAAACCACAAGAAATTGCAGATCTGAAATTTTTATCAGAAAGAATCGGTAAAACTACTGTAGAAAATATACAAGATACGAAACGGGGTTTATCCTTCTTTACTGATTCCAAAACATCCATTAATACTGGCCGTGATTTAGTAACGCCTACAGAAGTAGGCTTACTAAATAGGCAAATTACCCTTATTAATGGTAAAAAACCAATCAAAACGCCATATCATTTATATTTCTATGATCCTATGTTCTTAGAAAGAGAAGGCGCTGCAGATACATCTTCTAAAATTCCAGATCCATTTACGCTATGTATTCAACAATACATGGAAGAATACGGGGATTTATTGATCGAAGAAGCAAAGCCAGAACCGATTTCAATTCATAACCTATTAAATGATGAAGCATTAGCTAAAGTTAAATCGTATGCATTAACGTTAAGAGAAGAAGGGGAGCCTATGAATGAAGAAGGCGCAGCCCTTGTGTATAAAGTATATGGAATTTCAAAGGTGGATTTATCTACCTTTACAAGCCTTCTCTTACCACTCATAGAACAATGGTATAGTGATGAAGATTCCGCTAATTCAGAAGAAGATGAAACATCTGATTCAGATTCTGATTTAACGGATCATGGCGATATGCTAGAATCTTTGATTTTAGATAACCCAGATTTTTTAGACGCAGAATTTAATGAGCCTACATCTGATATGGAATATATGGATATGGGACGATAAGACCAGGAGGTAACGCATGGCAAGACCACAAACAATGGCTAGTTTAGAAGCAAAAGAGGAATTAACACTCAAACAAATTCAAGAATTAGAAGAAAAATTACGTGCTAAAAAAGCGCAACTTAAAAAGGTACAAACACAAACTTTAACCGCTTCTAATAAGAAATTTAAAGAATATGGCCTTGATTTGAAAAACGCTGCACTAGCTGTAGGTATTGCAGAAACGATTGCAACATTAATTAAAGAAGGTTCTACTTCCATAGAAGAAATAGAAGCTATGGGATCTACTGTTTTACAAAAAGAAAGAGAAGCAGCTGCTATCAATACAGCTACTTCTGCAGAAGAACATGAGTAGAAGCTATGTAAAAACCTTTTTAGGCCCAGATATACTGCCTTATTTTGATGATGATGATACTGTTGAAATTTATACTAATAGAAACAGCCTATGGATTGATTCCTTTAGTAAAGGCCGATTAGATACAGGGATCAAAATTGATGATCAAACTATAATCGGTGTCATTACGGCTGTTGCTGGTGAAGTTAATGTAACAATAGAGAACAGATTATCTGCTAACTATGAACCGTTAAATTGCCGTTTTCAAGGGCAATTTAACAAAAACATAACCGATCATCCATCGTTTACATTCCGTAAACGTGCCAAAAAACTAATTACACTTGATATGTATTTAGAGCAAAACAGAATTACACAAGCACAATATGATTTTCTTATAGAAGCGATGGCAGAACGTAAAAATATTGTGATTGCTGGCGGTACATCTAGTGGTAAAACCACTTTTGCACAAGCAATTTTACAAGAAATAGCGAAACGCCATCCTAAAGATCGTATTGGATTATTAGAAGATACGCCAGAAATTAAAGTACAATTTAATGATTTCTTTGATTTTCATACATCAAAAGGCGATCATAAAAATCCGCCGTATACACTAGATGACGCCTTGTTTGATTCTTTGCGTATGACGCCAGATCGATTAGTTGTCGGAGAAGTACGTGATTCTGCAGCGTATACGGTTATGGATGCCTGGAATACGGGCCATAATGGTGGTATTTTAACCATTCATGCGAATAGTCCTAAATTAGTACTGCGAAGGCTCCATGATCTAATTCGTATGCGGTATGAAAAAGGGGAATTTAATTCCATGATAGGCGATTCCGTTGACATTGTTGTATATATGGCTAAAGTAGGCGATATATCAAGAAAAGTACATTCCATCATATCTGTTAAAGGATATGATGAAACACAAAAAAAATATATTACAGTAAATGAGTGTGTAGAAGGGTAACAACCCCCTACCGCCAGCCCCCAGTCTTGGGGGCGTTGGTCAAATTCGCCATGCACCGATTATCGATACCGCTTTGCTTGTATCGAAATCGTTACATAGTGAATTTCTAAAGTATTCAGCGTACAAGAGAGGTATATACGATGAAACACATTGAAAATTATATTGTAAATAAAACTACAGCTGCATTTGTTGCATTAATGGCCATGTCTAATACAGCACTCGCTGCTGGTGGTGGATTAGGTAACTGGACATTAGCAACAAAATTAAAAGAATTAGGGGATTGGTTCATTTCTGATGTAGCGTTACCGATCGGTGTATTAGTAGTTATTGGTCTTGGTATTGCCATTATGAAAGGTAATGCAGGCCAATTTACAGGACAAGCCATCAAAGTAGTAGCAGGTCTTACATTAATTGTAGCTGCCGCTTCTATTGCAGCATGGATCATCGGTAAATAATATGCGTAATGAAAATTTAGAAGCTAGAATGCACCGATCCTTAACTAAACCTATGACTTGGGGTGGGCTTCCACGGAACGTATTTTTATTATTTGTTCTCATAGCCATTCTAATTTTTATCTTGCTACGAAATACAATCGGTATCGCTATCATTATTAATGGTATCGCATGGTTTGGATGTAAATACGCTACAACAAAAGATCCACAATTTTTTGACATCATCTGGAATCATATAAAAAACGATAAAGGAATGTATAAATCAGAATAAACTAAGAGAGGAGTTTGTATATATGGAACTACATAAACAAAAGAAAGAATCAAATGTATGGATTAAGGATTATGTACCCTGGTTCCATATTGATGAACACAATATTGTGTTTAATACAAACGGTAGTTTTCAAATTACCTTTTCCTTCTCTGGTATGGATTTTACAAATGCAACCGTCAATGATATGGATATGTTCATAGGTGGCCTTAATAACGCTATTAAAGGCCTTCCAGAAGGCTATACCGTATACTTTGAATTACAACGTAATGTGGTTCATAAATTTCAGCCGTCAACATTCAAATCTAGTTTATTATCTTTTATCGAATCCAAACGGGAAGAATACTTTAATAAACAAAATTTTTACGAATCAAAAACGTATTTAACTCTACTCTATAAACCATCTACTGATATGTTTGAACAGATGTTAAAAACGCTAGATCAGTTTGATACAAAAGGACTTAAAGATATTAAGTCAATGTTTGGTAAGGGTAATGATGAATTTGACGAAAAGCGTGTAAAAGCGCTGCAGCAGCAGCTATATATGTACGCTTCTGATCTACAAAAAACAGCTTCTTTATTTATGCAAATGTTATCCATGTATATGGATAACATTAAGCTATTAAATAAAGAAGAAACGCTTACATACCTACATTCACAGGTAAGCCCGTATACACAAAAAATCTCTGGTAATTACGATGATTTTTTAAGCTACTATCTATGTGATAGCAGCTTTATCGGTGGTGCGGTACCTACTCTTGGTGATTATTACTTAGGTATTGTATCAATCATTGATTTCCCTAAATTCACATCCCCATTTATTATGGCTTCATTACATAACTTGAAAAGTGAATTTAGATATGTAACAAGATACATTACATTAACTAGGGAAGAAGCCATCAAACACTTAAAATCTCAAGAAAAGAAATTCGTTCAGCAGGCCAAAGGTCTGGGTACGATGGTTCTTGATAAATTAAGAGGTACTGAAAGCTATGATATTGATACACAAAGTATCAAGGATGCCACCGATACGATCGCATTTTATGAAAATGTCGCTTCTGATAATGTATCTGCTGGCTATTTTACAGGTTCTGTAGTGTTATATAACAGAAACAAACAAACACTAGAAGAAGATATAGAAAAAGTACTGACATTAATTCATAAACCAGGGTTTATTGCCCGTAAAGAGTATACAAACATTGAAAATGCGTTCTATTCCTCTATTACAGGCTGCTATCAGTACAATATCAGATCCTATCTAATGAAAAGTAGTAACTTCATTCATTGTAGCCCTCTATACACTAAATGGATGGGCGATAAAGAAAACGAATTCTTTAAAGAAAAAGGCTATCAATGTACTAACGCTTTGTATCAAGGGGTTAGTGCTGGTAATGTTCCATTTTACTTAAATCTACATCAAAAAGATATTGGCCATACATTAATTATCGGGCCTAATGGTTCTGGTAAATCTGTACTCCTTAACACGATTGAAGCTAATTATTTCAAATACGATAATGCAAAAATATTTGTATTTGATAAGGCAGCTTCTTGTAAAGTGTTATGTAAAGCGATCGGTGGTAACTTCTATAATCTGTTAGTTGATACAGATTCCCTTAACTTCCAGCCACTCGCAAATATTGGTTTTGACAGTAATAACCGCTGGAATACAGAAATGCAGTGGACTTATAACTGGTTATGTGATTTCTTCCAAAAAGATGGTGATAAGATTTCTGAAACACAGAAAACGATCATCAGTAATGCCTTAGAACGTGTTGCCTTATTGCCACAAGATCAACGTACTATTTCAGCCTTACAAGTCTTAATGAATGATTATGACTTGAAGGAACGATTAACAATCATGACTGAAAAAGGCGTGTACGGTAACTTATTTGATAACACAGAGGATAAGTTCGGTACAGGCAACTTCCAGGTATTTGAAATGGAAGAATTAATGGCCAATAAACAAATTATGGCTACTACATTAAGTTATATGTTCCATAAAATCACCATGCAGCTTACAGGCGAATATCCAGCACTCATAGTACTTGATGAATCCTGGTTATTCTTAGATAATCCAATCTTCAAGGAACAAATTCGATCATTCCTTAAAGATTTACGTAAAAAAAATGCAGCCGTTGTGATGGCTACACAAAACTTAACGGATTTAAAAGAAGATATGATTAACGTTATCGTAGAAAACGTGCATACCCGTATCTTCTTACCTAATAATGCTGCTACAGCAAAAACTGTAAAACCACTCTATGAAAACTTTGGATTAAATGATGTAGAAATTGATACAATCAGAAGTTTGCAGCCTAAACGGGATTATTTCTATTCTTGCCCTACAGGTCGGGCCATTTTCCGCTTAGATCTACAGCCCATAGAAATTGCCTTCTATGGGGCTACTTCTAAAGATGATCAACTTAAAGTAGATCAGCTTAAACATTTATCTACATCAGATTTTATTGAAACCTGGATTGAATATAAAGAACGGATTTTTAACAAGCCTTTAATGTAGAAAGGAATCAGCCACCTATGAAAGCACCAGATGGTATAGCATTAATGAATCGATTAAAAGATCTATTACAAACATCTAAAAAGGCAAAAATAACAGCAGCAGTTGTAACATTCATGATGGTTACTACCTCTGCTAGTGCCTTATATTCAGTACGTGATGTAGCAGTATATAGAAAACTGGTACAACAAATACAACAATATAAACAGATGATTGAACAAAATAAGGATCTATTAATGATGAAAGGCCTAGAAATTCTAGGACTAGATAAAAAAATCATTAAACCAATCAATGATGAAGTAGATAAAGCGAATGACAAACTAAATAAAAAATTCGATAAATTAAACTCCTTATTGAATGGTAAAAAAGATGGTAAAGAAATAACAGCAGAAGAATCCATTAAAACTGAATTTATTGATTTATCCAAAAAAGATGTAGAGGATATTACCCCAGATTTAGTTGCTAAAACCATAGTTTCTAATAATCATAAGTTAGAGGAACTTAATAAAGAAATCATTGATCAAATGACAGCCATTCAAGAAGCACAAGCACTACAGCAAGAACGCATGAAAAAATTAATGCAATTAGCAGAACAAAATAAAGGATTAAAAGGCAGTATTGATATTAATAATGAAATAAAACAAGAGCAGCTATTAGCGCAGCAATATAGTAACCAAATTGAGGCCTTAACGGCTAAAAAGCAATCTTTAAATCAAACAGTAGAGAGAATTAATGAACGAAATTCAGCTATGCTAACTTTAAAAACATATAGCGATATGGATAAAATGCAAAAAAATGCAGAAAATTATATTGATAGCAAAGAACATTAGGGGGAACGTATGGGGCCAGAATCTACATCTATTACTAATAATGGTTTTTTAGATACATTTGCATTATCTATCATTAATCACTGTAATACCGCTATAGATAATTTACTACCATATGTATTAGGTCTTATGTCTGTAATTCTCATGTGGAATATTATTACAAATTGGGATATATATTGGGGAAAGCAAGATTATACAAAATTAGTACCGCTAGTAATTACAGCAACATTTTTTGTAGCATTAGCTTATTCATGGGAATTAGTTTTAAATTTAATTTTTCAATTTGGTAGTGATATAGGAACTACAGCTAGTGGTAATCCTACATATACTTTAGATGGTAATTTTATAAAAGCTGTATCACCATCAACAATTATTAATGATGGAATAAGAAATGTAGCAGTAATTTTTAAAGGAGCATTATTAGGAAAAGATACATCAGAAATAAATACATCAACAGATATTCTTATTGCTTCTGGTAAGGCTATATCAGCTGTTGCAAATCCTTATGATAAAACTATAAGTATTGCTTTATTTTGTGGATTTATAACATTATTGTTATTTACCATTATAGCAATTTCATATCTATATACCGTTGTTGAATTTTTTATTATAGGATCTATCGCAATGGTTCTTCTTCCTTTTGGGTTGTTAGATCGTACAAAAGCTATTGTTGATAAAATTCTAAATTTCTTCTTTATATCAGTAATCAGATTAGCTATATTTATATTTCTTGTTACGTTAATTAGACCAGCCATAAAAAATGCTTTTATGAATATAACTTGGGCTGAAGGCGCCCTAAATGCTGGCTTACTTTATGCAATGGTATCATTATTTGCATTATCATTTTTAGCATTTAAAACGCCATCTTTTGCAAGTGCTTTATTTAATGGTGCAGTAAATAGCCCACCTAGCTTAACTGGAATGGGTTTACAAGCTGTACAAACAGCTATTATGTTAAAAACATTAGGTGCTAGTAAAGCAGCTGCAGCTACTAAAAAAGGTAGTGAAAAAGCAGTTGAAGAAGGTATCGAAAATAGTATAAAAACAAGTTCAGAATCTGGTTCTACTGCAATCAATACAACAAGAAAAGATGTCATTAAAGATTCTAGCACTACATCTTCTAATAAAGGATCGACAATGGCAACAATGACTGATAATTCTACTAGTGATAAAACTTCACAAACAGATACTACCAATAGTAATACAGATAGAACTAAAAAAGATACTATTAACGATTCTGGAAACATAACTGATACAAGTAAGAAAGATCATGATGTAGATATATCTACATCTAACAATACAGACGCCCCTGTAGCTTCTTCACGTCAAGTAATAGACAATTACCTAGATACTAGTAATGGATCTATTAAAGATGATAATTATTCAGAATCCAATCAAAATTATACTTCCCATGATAGTGGATCTATAATAAATGATATGATTCGTTCGGAAAGCGAATCAATAGCTCAACAAGATTCTAATCAAACTACTCAAAAAACTAACAATCATGTTAAATCTACAATTCAAGAGTTTAAAATTCATGAATTAAAATCACAAGAAGATAAAGATTAATGAAGGAGAAATTATTATGAAAAAAATCATAACTTCTATCTTATTTGCTATATCAATATTTTCTATTTCTATATTATTTGCTGGTTGTGGATTATTAAGTGCTGATGATATTACGGGGGAATATATTCCTATAAAAAATGGAAAAGAAATAGAAGTACCGAATAAGCATTATTATTTAATGATTTTAGAAAATGATAGCAACTTCCATAACCAACCTGCTATTAAAATGAGATTTTCTATACAACGATATAGTGAACCATTAGGAAAATATTATTATGATAACTTAGATTGTTATTTTAATCCAAAAACAGGGCAATTCTTTGACAGCGACTCTAAAAATAAGCTAACTATTTCAGAAAAAAAAGAATTGATATTAAACAATGAGCAATTAAAAAAAATATCAGCAAATACTATTGACCCATCAGAAACAACTTATTTAATAGATTATGTATTTAGAGATTTAACAAAAATTCCAAAATATAAAGAACTTGCTGATAAACAAAGCGATGATTTATCAAGAGATTTATTACCTTTAGCAGATATAATTTACTACTAATAATATAGAAAGGACAAACAATGAAATACATTTATAAAACTTTGTCCATAATCATACTATTATTAGTAGTAATATATTCACCTCTAATTGTATCTGCAGAAAATATAGCTCATTCTAGTAGTGGATGGTTTGGTGGGCCAGTAACCAGTCCTTATGGTGATCGTGTTCATCCTATTCGGGGTACTATTATACATCATGATGGTATAGATTTAGGTATTGATGAAAATGTAAAAGCACCAGCCGCTGCAGATGGAACTGTAATATTTTCTGGATGGGCTGGCGGATATGGTAATTATATTGAAATTCAAATGGCTGATGGAACCTTGTATGCATATGGACATCTAAATGATAGATGGGTTAATGAAGGCGATAAAGTCAAAAAAGGTGATATAGTAGGTCTAGTTGGTTCAACAGGTGATTCAACAGGCCCACATATGCATATTGAATATATCGTAAATGGTATCAAAGTAGATCCATATGATTTTTATATTAAAGCAGGTTGGACTCTTGATGGTGCAGCACCGTATGAAAAGGGTACCCCAGGAAAAAATCAAAAAAATTACAAAGATGAAATAATAGATTTTAAATCTTATTTTGAATTTACCTTTAATGCAACTAATACATTCAACGATATTTTATCGGCTATTACAAAAGGAATTAACTTTATACAAAGTTATATTCTAGGTTTACTATTATCTCTAATTACATTAGATTTAATAATCAGATATACCTATTCTATTTTAAATAATAATAAAGAAGATTTTTTACAAAGTTTAACAAAACGGTTATTTAACTATACAATTATCACTTTACTTATCTCTTCATGGAAAATAATTATAGAAGGTATCAAAGAATTTTCATTTAATGTAGCAGATACAGCTTATATGGGTTTATATAATAGTGAATATCTAATATCTGACCCATCTATAATAATTCAACAAATAGGCCTACTATATAGTAACTATATTAATAATAGTGTTTATGGTATTGTTGCTTTCTCATCTCCATCTGCACAAGCTGCATTAATGGCTCTACCAGGTATTAGTCAAATATTTGAATTTTATTATGCATTAATAATAACTATATTAATAATTACATTACTATTTGCTTGTTATATTGTTTGCTATGTATCATGGACTATAATTTACTTTTATTTAACTACATTGTGTTGTTTAGTTGGATTACCATTTTCAGCATTTAAAATTACAGAAAAACAACCTGCCATGATGTATAAATCACTTGGTTTACAAGCATTACATTTAACAATAATTGCTATGACATTCAACATGATGTATACATATATATCAGAACTATCTGCAAATGATGTTAGCCTTAGTAGTTTATTATTATGTATGGTGAATATTGGTTGCCTAGCTATATTCTTCCCAACAATTACAAGTAAAATTAACGGTGCATTTTCTGGAGATTAAGGGAATATAATGAAATTAACGTACAAACAATTTATAAAACTATCACTCTGTACCGCTATTGCTGTAAGTATCATAACTATACCTATTAATTCAGAAGCACGCTTTAGAGGTGGCAGCGTAGAAGATCATAGTGTAATTAGAACACTAGAAAACGAACTAGAATACATTAAAAATCTTGTGAATATCAAAGAAGATATTACAGCTATGCAGCGTGAATTATCACAAGCATTAGATATAAGGTCTTTTATCGCTGGTTTAAAACAAGATTTTGTATCTAAAATCAACGCTACATATCGACAAGGTATATTTTCCTATGATAACCCTATAAAAGCCATAGAAGAGCAAATAGGGAATTATGAAGCTGTATTTACACGTGAAGCACTATCTAAAAGTGAAGAATATAATCAAAAATTAGCAGAAAAAACAGACTTATCTGTATTAGATCGTATTACACAGCTACTGAACCATAGTACAACGATTGTAAATAATGCAATAAAAATAACAGGTACAGTTGATGATACAGGCACTATGGGGTCTTCACAAAAAGAAACAATTTTAGAAGCTACAGAAGCAGAACAAAAAATTGATAAGACCTCTATCAAGATAAATAAAACTATGTCTGATTTAGTTAATGAGAATACTAAAAGAGAAAGTCAGCGTGATACACAAAAAGCGATTCCGTATTTCTCTAATCCACAAGATCCAGATTTTAAGAAAAAAAGAAATGAAGAATTAGAAAAAATGGGAATTCACAATCATAAATTACCATCCTTTACTAATGACTAAAACCTTATTTTATGGTATAATGATACAGTATCAAAGGTGATGTTCCTTTCTGGGCGGCATTGGGCTTCGGGCAGGAAATGCAAAACGGAAAACAGGGCTAACGGCTCCACCCCTTAACCCTGTTTTGGTTTACTTGCGTGTTAACAACAAGATAAGCATTAACAAGACAATTAATTCTGTTGTAGTCATTATCATCACCACCTTTACATTAAATAGCTCACTCCAATGCAACAAAAAATAGGTACCTTGTCAGTCCTTTATGGATTGTACAGGGTACCTATTTTTTGTTACTATTTTTGCCTTATAAAAGGTGGTGATGATAATGACGGAATACGTACGCAAGAAAACGAAAACAAAGAATAATCTTAGTATGATATAGTCCTGTTTTGTGTTTTGCATTGGGGGCAAGCCCAGAAAGGAACATCTTATCATATAATAATGTGGGCACCTGGCGTGGCCTTTGCCATCCTTTTTCCATAGAAAAAGAGAAGCATTATAGCTTCTCTTCTTCTGCAGTATTAAGTTATATTTTATTTTATTTCTCATATGGTGCATAAATTATGTTATATAATTCTGTCAAATCCTCTAATAATGGATTATTAGGTATGTTTCCAAGTCCTTGAAATATAAATACCCCTTTCATATATTCAATAAATTGTAATTTATCGTATTCTTCTTTATAAGATCTATATCTAGCTGCAAAACTATGGGCTTCTAATAACATTCCATCAAATCGTAACTTAAAATAATCCTGTTGAATTGGTGAAATAGTTCTAATAAAATCATCCTGCACGAAAATAGTTAGCATAATTTTTACCTCTTTCTCTAAATTCATAAGGCCCTTTGCCTTATCTCTATACTTATTATACCACTCATTGAGTGGTAATGCAATATATTTTTATGTTTTTATATATATTTTTATATAAAATTATATAAGAATATATAAAAAAGAAGCCTTGCGGCTTCTCTTTTTATTGTTCTATTAAAACACCCTTTTCTGTTTCTGTACAACAACCAGCGCTTAAAGTATCGCCATATCCTTCCCAATCTATATATGGTTCTAATTCTTCTGGGATAGTATAACAATCTCTTATTAATGTTTCTGCATATTCGGCCATTGTATAACCTTGCATTAATGTATATCTTTCATTTTCTACAGCTTCTTTGGCTTCCTCAAAATCACTAGCTACTGAATTATATACCGCTGTAAATAAATCTTCTTTATACTCATCATCTTGTAAATATTCTATATATTCGGCTATCTCTTGAATATCGCTATAGCTACTATATTGATTAATTGGTAAAGATTCTAAATCTGTATAATTTTCTGTATCTGTGATAATGATTTCTTCTGGGTTTCCGATCTTAGCTAGCACTTCTTTCCACTCATCATAATCACAAGGGAACTCAACCCAACAACCTACCATGTTACCTTCGTTTAATTCGCTTAAATTTTCAACGAATACAGAGAAAATAGTGTTTGTTTGCATAATTTTTACCTCTTTCTTTAAATCCATAAGGCCCTTTGCCTTATCTCTATACTTATTATACCACTCATTGAGTGGCAATGCAACATATTTTTATGTTTTTTCGCATATTTTTATATAATTTTATTTACGCAGATTATACTTTTCCCTGTCAATAAAAAACTTATACTTACAGTAATATATCTATGAAAATCAGAGGATTCAACGTAACAAAAAGAAAGAAAATATTAATACGCCACATCTTCAAAACACACGTACCCTGGTTATCTATGAAATTCTATATTCATCGATTCCGATACAAGCGCAGCGGTATTGTCAATCGATGAATATAGAATTTGACCAACGCCCCCAAGATTGGGGGCTGGCGGTAGAGGGTTGAAAAAAAGGGCTAGACATGATGTATCATGTTTAGCCCTTTTTTCTTTTTTAAATATCGCCATCAATCACCTTTTTTATATTAGTAATTGTATCTCTATTAATAGGAATAGTAAAAGCAGGATTAAATGACAGCTTATCAAATTTTGGATGTTTTATTTTATTTTGTATCTTTATGTATGTATCAGTAAATTCAATTAGAATAATTATATCCGAATGATTATCTATTAATTGTTTTACCTCTTTTTTAAACGCTTCACGTTCTTTTGGATCTTGAATTGTATAGTACCAATGATCTTTTATTGCCTGTACTTCTGCTTCCTTAGCTTTTATTTTAGCTTCCTCTTTCACTCTTGCAGCTTCTACATCTTCAATAGTTGAAAAAGTAGCTTTACAATCTGATGTTAAATAGTTTTTATGGCCCCAGAAAATACTACCATCTTTTGCAGTCCGTTTAAACAGTTCTCGACCACACTTAGGACAAACAATTTGATCCTTATTTTCTTCAATCAAATTACTTTGAGTTGCTTCTACATCAATGGTATCAATAATTTCATTTTGATCATCTTTATTATATTGCGGCTTAAAAGTAAATTCTAATACCTTAATAGATCTACCCTCTTTAATTTTATTAATATTTAAATCACGAAAATAAGGAGATAATTCTTTTAAAATCAAAGATAATATCTTAGCTCCTATTTTTTTCATTGTATATGATTCTGGAATATCTAATAATCGTCTAAATTCATCAACACTAACAGTATAAAAACCTGTACTTTTATATTGTTTTAATAAGCGAAACATATTTTTAGAATACGATGAAGCTAAAGAATTAAATTCTTGTAATTCAAAAATAGTAAAATTCTTAGATAATTCATTCAAAATATAAGAATAATCATGATTTACATTAATTGTAACTTCTTTTTTTTCTTTATCTACTACATATCCAGTAAATAAAGAAAAACGTACTATTTTCTTCTCATTATGATAACCCAGTTGTAATTGTAGTAATTTATCATATGTAGATACTAATAAACTCTCAAAAACATTGTTATTAGGAATATTAATATTGATAATAGATTTTATATCATTGAAAGAAAATGTAACAGGTTCTTCTCCCTTTTCTTTTAATAATGAACAAATTGAAAAAAATATATTTAATTCACGCTGGTTAAAGTCTTTAAATGCGACTAAATTCATATCATTATGGTACTTAATCATTATGCAATATCCTTTTTGTTGTGCATTTTGTAATGCTTCTAATTGATTCATAAATGAGTTCACTTTTATAAGTACACCTTTTATGATAAAGTATATCTTAGGGTACCTATTAGTCCTTTCCTTTGGAAATATAATATTAAGTCTGAACAACTTTAATATACTAATAGGTACCCCTTTTGTCAATACAAGGATACCTATTTTAAATTATAAAAAAACTTCCCCAACAAAAAGGGTACCTATATAAATTATAAGTAGATAATTCTAGACTTATAATTAAATTTATCAAATTAAAAGATATTTTTTACAACTATAAATGATAGGTTTTAATCCATTTATCTCAAAAAAATAACCCCAACAAAAGGAGTACCTATACCCAACAAAAAGGGTACTTATACCCAACAAAAAGGGTACTTATACCCAACAAAAGGGGTACCTATACCCAACAAAAGGGGTACCTATACCCAACA